>ERZ1699650.46-NODE-46-length-95737-cov-177.106154_pt1 | contig 95737 bp, 88 predicted proteins | sample MGYA00581512_ERZ1699650 | MGnify/ENA primary metagenome ERZ1699650 (study PRJEB42348, sample SAMEA6618698) | metagenome | isolation source: Polyester-degrading enrichment culture growing on monomer terephthalic acid, Te | collected 2019-05-17 ... | reverse complement strand
CGCAGCCGGCGGCCAGCATATGTTGCTGGGCATTGTTATCGACCAGCGGCCGCATTGAATCCAGATCCAATTCAATGCCGCTGAGTCTGAGCGCCAGCCGTTGAGGTATTTCTTCGTTGCTCAGCGTCTGGCCCAGTTGCACCAGTTCGAGCAAATTCGCCGTTTCCAGCGAGGCGCGTTCAATGCGCACATCGCCGCCCTGGTCGTGTGCCGAAAACGCCAGATTGTGAACCCGAATTTCACCCGTTGGTATGACCCAGATCTGGCCATAGGTAAGGCGGCCAACACCCTCGGCCATTAGGGCCGCCTCATCAAGCTGGCTTTGAACGGTGCGGGTAACGTGCCAGTGCACAGCGCCATAGCCGCCGACCACGATGATCAGCAGCAGAAGTAGAATCCTTTTCATGATTTTCCTTATTGAGTTGAAAGATCAATGTCCTTTTACGGGTTCTTGCGCCGAATAGTCCAGGCACATGCTCGCCCTGCTACGGGCAGCATAAAGCGGTCGCGTTCAGTATTCAAAGGGTAGATGCGCGGCACTTCTTGACAAGGGCTACGGCCACTGAGCTGCGAAGTGCGTAGGACTGGGCCGGCACTCCGGTGCCGCCCACTTGGGCAAAACGTTTTAGCTCGCGCAGAGCTCTGGGGGAGTTATTCAGAGGCTCCCTAGAGATACGGATCGATACGACCGGCATAAAGGGTATAACCGGAACTGCCCAGCTCTGATTGCTGGGCTTCAATCATCAGGGTACCGCTGACGTAGACCGGTTCATCCATAGGCCCCATCTCGTAACCGCCCTGGGTTTGCACGAAAACGATCTGGTTCGAAGGCGGTGGCGGGGTGTGAATGCAGGCACCGTAATAAGGCACTAGCAAAAAACTGTAGACGGAGTCACCGTCCATTTCCAGAGGCACCACAAACCCGGCCAGCTTGATATTCGCGCCACCCAGGGCGTCGACCACCGGGGCGTTGGCAAGCACCTGAGTCATGTCGGAATAGAGCCGCTGCGCCTCGGGGTCATCGTCGCTGAGACTGCTCAGGTCGTATTGGCTGAAATCGATCTGCTCGCGCAGGGTTTTGTAGCTGAAATTAGCGGGCATCAGGTCGTCCCACTGGATTTCAGTGGCCTCACGCGCCTGTACCGTCACCGCGACGCTGGCCAGCAACAGCGTGCTGAACGCCAGACAAAGCGTGTTTTTCCATACTGTACTGTTCATCGTTACATCCGAAACGCGTGAGTTAGGTGGTGGCGGTCAGGCCATCCGACAGCGATTGCCGGTAGGCTTTCCAGCCCGGTAACAGACCGACCAGAAACGCCAGACCCACAAAGCCTGCCAGTACCAACAACAAGGTGGGCGAAGGCAGCGCCAGGGTCAATTGTATGCCGTAGGTGCCCTGAACCCAAATACTGGCGAGTGCTATCACGCCCCAGTGCAGCAACAGGCCGGCCAGCAACCCGGCGACACCATAGAGGCCGGATTCGAGCATCAGCAGGCCCAGTATATGGCCGGGCCGGGCGCCCAGTGCTCGCAGTATGGCCATTTCCCGGCGGCGTTCGTTCAGCCCGGCCAGAATCACCGTCACCATACCCAGCAAGCCGGTCACTACCACCATGAACGACACCGCAATCAATGCGTTCTCGGCGATGCCGATCAACTGCCACAGCTCCTGCAAAGTCGCGCCGGGAATGATCGCTGACAGTGGCTCTGCGCGATACTGGTTGATCAGCCGCTGAAAGGAGAATGTCTGTACCCGCGATTTCATGCCCACCAGCACAGCGGTGACGCTGTCGGGAGTCAGATCCATCTCGCGTGCTTCGTCGGCTGAAATCTCAAAGCCCGGCAACTTAACACCTTGCTGCCAGTCGACGTGCATGGCGGTTATGCCTTCCAGCGGTACGTGCAGACTGCGGTCTACCGGGGTACCGGTAGCCTCAAGAATGCCAACCACGGTGAAGGGTTTGTCATCGTGGTTTTCGAAACTGGTGGTGCCCAGGCCATGAGCAACCACCAGGTCATCGCCGAGCTGGTAGTCCAGAACCTCCGCCACTTCAGCACCGAGCACGACGTCATAGACATCGTCGAACGGCTGGCCACTCTGAAAGCTCAGCGCCTGCTTGCGGCCATACTGATAGTGATCGAAATAGTCGGTGGTGGTGCCGATCACGCGATAACCCCGGTGCGAATCACCTAGAGACAGCGGTACGGTCCAGTCCACGGCCGAATTGCGGCGCAGATCAGAGTAGCTTTCCCAGCTGATGTTGTTGGTCGCGTTGCCGATGCGGAACACCGAATAAAGCAGCAGATTCAGTGACCCGGTACGACCGCCGACAATCAGATCGGTGCCCGACAGGGTGTTGGAGAAACTGGCGCGGGTGTCTTCACGCACCCGGTCGACGGTCAGCAACAACGACAAACTGAGCGCTACCATGCCCAGCGTCAACAGCGCAGTGGTGCGGCGATTCCAGAGGCTGGCCAGGGCGAGGCGAATCCAGTTCATGACATGGCCTCGCTTTGGCTGCCGGCGTAGGGAGCCAGCTCCAGCTCCTGATCGAACCAGCGCGCCAGATGGCGGTCGTGACTGACAAACACCAGTGCGCTACCCAATGCCTGGCACTGGCCGGTCAGTACGTCCATAAAGTTATCCACATTGTCCTGATCGAGCGCTGAGGTCGGTTCATCGGCAATGACCAGTTCGGGCAAGCCCATCAACGCCCGGGCCGCCGCGACTCGCTGCTGCTGGCCGACGCTGAGGGCAGAAACGCGCTGGTGCCAGAGGGTATCGGGAATGTTCAGCCGGGTCAGACGATCTGCCGCGGCATCGATCAGACTGCTCGCTTCCGACATCGCCTTGTCGTGCCGGCGACGCGACAGCCGGCAAGGCAGCATGACGTTATCGATCACCGACAGATAGGGTAATAAATTGAACTGCTGGAAGATGTAACCGATGTGGTCTGCCCGGAAGCGGTCGCGCACCTTGCCAGGCTGCTGCGACAAGGGTTGGTCCAGCACCTGAATCAGCCCTTGCGTTGGCACCAGCACCCCGGCCATCAGGTTCAGCAACGTGCTCTTACCGCTGCCGCTCGGGCCTTGCACGAACAGACTCGACGCGGCGGGCAACTGCAACCGGTCGATCGTCAGGGTGTCGTATTGCTGGCCAGGCCAGCGAAATACCAGGGACTCAATGCTCAGAGCGTCCGCCATGGGGGCCTCTATTGGTTGAACGGAGAGCGGATCGTCGGAGCCCCCCGCGGGCGCCCCGGGATCACACGGCGCAGATCAGTTCAGAGTAAGACGGGGGCTGGCGGGCGTCAGCTGAGCACCACCTTGCCAGTCGTCACCGATGTACTGTACCTGCAAGTCGGTCAGATTGGGAAAATGCTCGAATGCCGATACGGTGACCGTGCTTAATGCATCGAGATTTTCGCAGCGATAGGTCCACTCGACAAGCACGTCGGAGTGAGTGCTTTCTTCGTGGTCATGATCATGGTCGTCATGATGGTCGTCTTCGTGGGCATGGTCATCATGATGTTCTTCTTCATGCCCGTGGTCATCATGATGCTCGTCGGCATGCTCATCATGATGGTCATCTTCATGATCATCGTGGTGCTCTTCAACATGATCATCGTGAGCCTCAATAGCCGACCAGGTGTCGGCATCAACAGCCTGCTCGGTCAGTGTGCACCGAGCCGCTGCCGGCAAATCGAGCACGGCATCGGCCCGCGCCAGAATCGCCAACGCTGAAGCAACCTGGTCACGCTGGGCGTCAGTGGCAGGTGCCTGCTCAAAGCCAACCAGGTTATAAGCGGGCGTATCGAGACTGACGGCCAGGGTCTGATTCTCGGCAGCCAAGGTTAACTGTGCCGCACCATGCGCGTGGGCACCGAGCTGGCGTTCGGTTTCGGCCTGGGCACTGGTGGCCAGTGCGACCAGGCTCAGAGCAAACAGGGCAGGTGTCGATTTGAGGGTCATGTCGTGTTGTTCCTTAACAGGGTTCGGGTTCGCAGGAATCGGCGTTGATTTAGAGATGTTACAACGTATCAATTGAAAATGCCAAGCTCGAATCTGTTCGAACCGGCATTGGGCCCGATATACTAACGGCCCAGCCTCACCCGGTACGCCTGTGCTACTCGCTTACGTAAATGCCCTGATTCCCGTTCTGTTATGCGCCGCCTTGGGCTACGGACTGGCGCGCAAAACCAGCCTGCTCAACTCACCTTCGCTGGCCACCCTGGTCACTCACATCGGTCTGCCAACGTTGATACTGAGCGCCCTGCTGAGCATGGATGCCGAGTTGCTGAGCCTCTCTGGCACGCTCTGGGCCATTATTGGCGTTCTGGTGATCAGTGCGCTTTTGGGTGCCGTTCTGTTGCACTTCAGTGGCCTGGCGATACGCGGTTACTTGCCGATGCTGGTCAACCCCAACACTGGCAACCTGGGCATTCCTCTGGTGTTTGCCCTGCTGGGGCCGGATGCCCTGATCCACGCCGTTCTGATTTCAACGGTAGTGCAGATCAGCCATTTCACCCTGGGCGTAGGCCTGGTGTCGGGCAGCTTCAGTCTGAAGTCGATTCTGCGCAACGGCTCGATTCTGGCCCTGATCGCCGGGGTGATCTGGCGCCTGACCGACACACCCCGGCCCGAGGCCGTGCTGTCGACCTTGTCGTTACTGTCTGGAATGACGCTGCCGATCATGCTGCTGCTTCTGGGCAAATCACTGGCGGGCATCGATGTACGCCAGCTCGACCGATTGGGCCGCATTATCGGCTTATCGTTCGCCCGGGTCGCCATTGGCCTGACCGCCGCCCTGCTACTCTGTCTGGCCCTGCCGCTTTCGCCTCTGGTGCAACAAACCCTGTTACTGCAGGCCAGCATGCCGGTGGCGGTGATCAGCTACCTGCTCGCCAGCCACTATAACGGCCCGAAAGACGATATTGCCGCGGTGATTCTGGTGAGTTTGCCGATATCGCTGCTGGCCGTGCTAGGCATACAGCTGCTGTCCTGAGTTGGACAGTCAGGTTTCGCGAGAGCTAGGTGTGAGCGTCGGATGCCGGTTGTGCCTCTGCAGGGGAGTCCGCAGCAAGGATGCTGCGGCCTAGGCTCCATGGACGGATTCACGCCGACCCTGCGGAGGCACCACCGGTAGCCGTCGCGGACCAAGGCCACTTAATACACTTCGCGAAACCTGACTGTCCAACTCAGGACCCGCCTCACTCAAACGGATAGCGCAGGCCCCACTGCTCCCGCATGCGGTCCATTAAGGCCATGATCGCTACGGTCTCCTGCAGAGGAATCACCGGGCTTTCCAGCTCGCCGGCGCGCAGACAGCGCACCACTTCCGCTACCTGGTAAACGAAGCCGTTTTCAAACTGATCGAGCTGCACCGCGGCAATGTCGTCTACTTCGTTGGTGCCGCCATGATGGTGAATGGCGAAAGCACTGCCAGTCTGAAAATCCGGGTATTCGATGTAACCGGTGCTGCCGTAGAGCATGGCCTCCTGCTTCATTTTCAGGTTGAAGCTGGTGGCGATGGAGGCCGTCATGCCGCTGGCAAAGCGAAACTGATAGGTGGCGCGTTCGTCGACGCCGGTGTCGCTGAATTGGCACAGTGACTGAACCTCAATGGGCAAGTCGCCGGCCAGATAACAGACCAAACTTATCGGGTAGATACCCATATCGAGCGTCACGCCACCGGCCAGCGCCGGGTCGACCAGACGCGGGCGGTATTTATCGGGGGCGAAGCCGCCGAAGGTGAGGTTCATGTGCCGGACTTCGCCAATCGCCTGGATCTGCAACCGCTGTTTGAGTTCGATCATGGTGGGCAAAAACCGGGTCCAGATGGCTTCCATCAGAAACAGCCCTTTCTCATCGGCGAGCTCAGCCAATTTTCGGGCCTGGTCGGCATTAACGGTAAAGGGCTTTTCGATCAGCACCGACTTGCCATGGCTCAGCGCCAGCACGGCGTTGTCATAATGGAAGTTGTGGGTGGTGGCGATGTAAACCACGTCGATGTCTGGTCGTTCGACCAGGCTCTGGTAGCTGTCGTCGGCCATGATGCCAATCTCGCTGGCGAAGGTTTCGGCCTTGCCCGGGGTGTTGGAGGCCACCGAGACCAACTCGCTGTCCGGGTCTTGCGCGACCGCATCGGCGAGTTTGTGGGCGATGTTGCCGGCGCCAAGGATGCCCCAGCGAATACGTGAAGGTACCATCTGTTTTCTCCCTGTTGCTCTCGCGATTGTGTCCGTTTGGGCGTGAATTCAGTGTCTTCAGGGCGTAAACTGCGGGCAAATTATGACCTTTGGCCCTGAAACCGGCGTTGTTTTGTGAAAGGCTAACCGCATTTACAAGACAATACAGCTTGAGGCCACACGGAGGTCCGTCATGGCTCGATCAATACATACATCATTCAGGATAGATTCTATGTCACCGTTTGTGCGCATTCTCGCCGCCATCATTGGGCTCGCCCTGCTGGTGTTCTTTTTCTGGATCGGGCTCTTTCTGGTGCTGGCGCTGGCCGCCGTGGGCATTGGTCTGGCCATCATTAACGCTGTAAAAATGAAGATTACCGGACGGCCTTTGTTCGCATCACGCTTCAAAAAGGCCTATGAAGAAGCCCAGCGGCGCCAGGAGCAGGCCACCGGACGCCGCCCGGGCAACAAGGGGCATCGGGTCATCGAAGGCGAAGTCGTCGATGAAGACGACACCAACAAATCTGACCGGCCGAACTGATCAGTCCAGTTCAGCCGCTTCTTCGATTTTGGCCTTTGGAATCAGCCGGGCGAATGCTAGCCCGAGCTCAAACAACAGCCACATCGGCACCGCCAGGATGGTCTGCGAAATGACATCCGGCGGTGTCAGCAGCATGCCAATCACAAAACAGCCCGCGAAGATGTAGGGTCGCTTGGACGACAACGCATCGACCGAGACGATGCCCGCCCGCACCAGCAAGAAGGTCGCAATCGGTATTTCAAAGGCGATTCCAAAGGCGAAGAACAACTTCAGACAGAAGTCGAGCACGTTACCGATATCCGGCATCAGGTTGATGTTTTCCGGCCCAACCGAGGTGAAAAACCCGAATACCAGCGGCAGCACCACGAAATACACAAAGCTGACCCCGGCATAGAACAGCAGCACACTGGAGATAAACAGCGGAATCGCCACCCGGCGTTCATGCTTGTACAGAGCGGGCGCTATGAAGCCCCATATCTGGTGCAGCAAATAGGGCACCGAGATAAACACGGCCAGCACGATGGTCAGTTTCAGTGGCACGAAAAACGGCGAGGTCACACCGGTGGCGATCAGTTGACCACCTACGGGCAACAACACTTCCAGCGGTTTGACCAGAATCATGTAGAGGTCGCCAGCCAGGAAATACAGACCAATAAAGACGACAAACACAACAGCGATGGAGCGCATCATGCGGTCGCGCAGTTCTTTCAGGTGCGCGACCAGCGGCATGGTGGAATCTTCAGGGTTTTCGGACTTCATCGTCGGGCCTGGTGTCAGAGTGGTTGGGGGCGTCTGAGTTGCTGGAGGTTTCCTGGGTCCCGGCATCATCCTGGACACGAGCTCTGGCGGCTGCGTCGTTGCTCACCTTGCGTCTCAGTGCCGCTTCGGCCTGAATATCACCTTCCAGTTCAGTCTGGGCGGTCTCATCGAGCGCAGACTTCGGGGCAATGGATGGCACTTCGGCATCTTCGCTTTCATGCCGCGCCTCGGCGGACCCGGTTTCATCGTTATTCTTGAAGGTCTGGCCCTTGGTTTCGGCCATGATCTTCTTGTTCAGTTCATCCAGCCGCACTTCCTGTTCAAGCTGGTTTTGCAGCCCGGTCATAAAGCGCCGCGCCTTGCCGACGGTCCGCCCCAGGGTGCGGGCTACACCCGGTAAACGCTCGGGCCCGATGACCACCATGCCAATGACGGCCAGCAGCATCAATTCGGTAAAACCGATGTCGAACATAATGAACTCTCAACAGATCAGTGGCGGCCGCCCAGCCGGCAGCCTGGCCATAAACGGATGCGCGACCCGGTTCAGTGGGCGCTGGTATCGGTTTTCTTGGTGGTTTCCTGCTCGGTTTCAGCAAACTGGGCGTCTTTCTTTTCCAGCGCAGCCTTTTTCTCTTCTTCAGATTTCTTCTCGGAGGCAGCGGTTTCCTCATCGTTCTCGTTCACCGCTTTCTTAAAGCTCTTGATAGCACTGCCCATGTCACCACCCAGGCCCTTGAGCCGTTTGGTGCCGAAAATCAGCAGTACGATGGCCAGTACAATCAACAGTTGCCAGATAGAAATGCCGCCAAAACCCATGTTGCTACCCTCTTAGGATGGTGTTGTCAGTTTTCGCCTGTCGAAAACCAACCGGTGTTTATTCAGATGCCTGTAAGAACCTTAAGGCATCCAAAAACAGATACTCTATTTGCGCCCAGATCAGGGGGTCAGGTCAAGTGCTCAATCGGCTGAACGTGATGCCTTTTCCTCGAGACCCGACAAACCAAAGCGACGCGCCAGCTCGTCGGTGACCTGCTGCGGCGACAAATCCAGTGCCGCCAGCATCACCAGAGTGTGGAACCAGAGGTCCGCCGTCTCAGAGATGACTTTGTCGGTCTGGGAGGGATCGGCCGCTGCGTTTTTTGCCGCCAGTATGGTCTCGACCGACTCTTCCCCGACCTTTTCCAGTATCTTGTCGAGCCCCTTGGCATACAGGGAAGCGACATAGGAATCATCGGCACTGGCACCCTTGCGGGCCTCCAGAGTGTCGGCCAATTGCTGTAGAACGTCCATCATATGACACAACCTTTAACGTTTTGTTGCAGCGATTATTTAATCAGTGGCTATTGTCCGCGGCGGCTACCGGTGGTGCCTCTGAGGGGTCGGCGTGAACCCGTCCATGGGGCCTAGACCGCAACATCCATGTTGCGGACTCCCCCTCAGAGGCACCACCGGCAACCGCCGCTCGCAATGTGCAAATTCCGAACCTGAAAATTAACTACGGCCACAGTAATAAAACAGCCCCAACCGCCAACCCAACCCACTGGCCGGTCGACAGGCTCTGCAGCCAAAGCGCAGGCTGGGGAATCAGGATAACTCCGGCCAATAATAAAGCAGCGCCCAGGCGCCTCACAAAACGGCGCTGACCCTGTTTGCGCTCTTTGCGCCCGGCTTCCAACTGAGCATTGATGCGTTGCTCCACACCCCCGATCTTGCGCAGATTCATCAGGGTGTCGTGCACCAGGTCCGGCATTTGCGGTGCTTTTGCCAGCCAGCTCGGGCCGTGCTGCTGCAGTGTTTTAATAAAGCGTTTGGGACCAACCTGTTCACGCACCCAATTTTCCAGGAACGGCTTGGCGGTGGCCCAAAGGTCCAGCTGGGGATAAAGCTGCCGGCCCAGGCCTTCGATGTTCAGCAGGGTTTTTTGCAGCAGCACCAGTTGCGGCTGCACGGTCATGTCGAAGCGCTGCGCTGTCTGGAACAAGCGCACCAGCAGAAGCCCGAAGGAGATCTCGGCCAGCGGCTTTTCGAAAATGGGCTCGCAGACGCTTCGAATCGCCGATTCGAATTCGTTGACCCGGGTATGGGCCGGTACCCAGCCGGATTCGACGTGCAACTCGGCCACGCGGTAGTAGTCCCTATTGAAAAAGGCCAGCAGGTTCTGGGCGAGGTAGCTTTGATCTTCCCGTGACAGCGAGCCGACGATGCCGCAGTCGATGCCGATGTATTGCGGTGATTCGGGGTGCTCGCGGCTGACAAAGATGTTGCCGGGGTGCATGTCGGCGTGGAAGAACGAATCCCGGAACACCTGGGTGAAGAAGATTTCGACGCCGCGCTCGGCCAGCACCTTCATGTTGATGCCAGCGGCATTGAGCGCCTCGGTATCCGAGACCGGAATCCCGCTGATCCGCTCCATGACCAGCACGTTCTTGCGGGTGTAATCCCAATGCACCCAGGGAATGTACAATGAGTCCGAGCCTTCAAAATTGCGGCGCAGAGCGGCCATGTTGGCGGCTTCGCGCAGCAGATCGAGTTCATCGAGAATGGTGCGGCGGAAGTCTTCAACCACTTCCACCGGACGCAGGCGGCGACCATCAGGAATGGTCATCACCAGACGGGCCATCAGGTCCAGCAGGCGCAAGTCCTTGCTGATGACGTTGCGGATACCCGGGCGAATCACCTTGATCACGACCGATTTGCCATTCGGCAGCGTGGCCGCGTGCACCTGGGCGATGGAAGCGGAGGCCATCGGTGCTTCCGAGAACTCGGCAAAGAGGGTGTCTACGCTCTCGCCCAGGGCGTCTTCGATCAGGCGCTTGGCGTGGCTGCCGGGAAATGAAGGTACCCTGTCTTGCAGGTAGGCGAGTTCAGTGGCCATATCGGCGGGCAGGAGATCGCGCCGCGTCGACAATATCTGACCGAACTTGACGAACACCGGCCCCAGGTTTTCCAGTGCCAGACGCAAACGACGGCCTTCACTGCCTTTGGCGGGTATGATCCATCGCGGCGGGAAGAAATACTGGCCAAAGCGCAGCAGCCAGGGCACTTGCTGGCGCTGCAGTAGGGTATCGAGGCGGTAGCGGCTGAGAATCCAGGCGATCCGTATCAGTCGAATCAGCGTCACGATGTGCCCCGGTTGTTGTCCTGAGCATCCATTTGCTGGCGCAGGCGGGCAATGCGTGCCCCCAGGCGATCAACGCCCAGCCGGGTCTGGTGCACGGCCTGGGCATGCTCGCGCCATAAGGACGATGGCACCAGCCACTGGCTTTCCTCTCGTAAAAAGTTACGAGCCGTACGATCCAATGACCGCGCCTGGGCTTTGGCCATGCCGCCAATAAATCGCAAGCCATCGGCCAATGCGTGGGCCGGCAAGTCGCCAAGCCGGTCTCCCAGCGCCATTTCCCAGTCGATATCGAGCGTCGACATCACTTCCTGCAGGGTGAAAAAAGTGCGGGTATCACCCTGAATGTCAATCTGATGCACCATCATCGCCTGCGCCCGGTCTTCGGCGCGCAACACGCTGAACAGGTCGCGGGCTTTTCCACTGACGCGGGCGTCGGCATTGTCGGGTGCATCTGTTGCCAGCGTGATTTGTGCCGTCTCCGTTTCGCTGCCAGCGTCGATAAACAGCACCAGGGTGATATCCGGCTCGCGCATGGCCAGCACAATGCTGTGTCCGGCCAACCGGGCCAGTTTGCGCTGTGCCTGGGCATCGTAATACAGGGCATCGTTCATCAGCCGTTGCAGCGGCCAGAGCCACAGACTCATGCCTTAACACCCCGGTGCAGTGCAACAATGCCGCCGGTCAGGTTGTGATAACGCACCTGCACCAGCCCAGCGTCTTCCATCATCGATTTCAGCGTGTCCTGATCCGGGTGCATGCGAATCGACTCGGCGAGGTACTGGTAACTGTCCGGATCGCCCGTAACGGCACGGCCGATCAGCGGCAGCGCTTTGAATGAGTAGACGTCGTAGGCTTTGCTGAGCACATCGTTTCTTGGCTTGGAAAACTCCAGCACCAGCAACCGGCCGCCCGGTTTCAGCACCCGGTTAAACTCGGCCAGCGCCTTCTCTTTATGGGTCACATTGCGCAAGCCAAATGCCATGGTAATGACATCGAAATGGTTATCCGGAAAAGGCAGGTACTCGGCATTGGCCTGCACGGTCTCCAGGTTCCCCGCAATGCCACGGTCCGCCAGGCGGTCGCGACCCACTTTCAGCATGGAGTCGTTAATATCGGCCAGCACCACCAGGCCATCGGGCCCCACTTTGCGGGCAAAATCGTAACTCAAGTCACCGGTTCCACCGGCAATATCCAATACCCGGTTCCCACGGCGAACCCCGGAAAGTTCAATGGTGTACTTCTTCCACAAGCGATGCACACCAAACGACATCAAATCGTTCATCAGGTCGTATTTCGCCGCAACGGAATGAAACACGTCGGCCACCCGCTTTTGCTTTTCGCCGGTGGCGACCGTCTGATAACCGAAATGCGTGGTGTCTTCGGGCGTGCCGTTGCCGGGTGAGGCTGTGTCTTTCTCTGACATGGTATCTCCGCGGGCCGGTCTGACAATTAAATGTCGGCCAGACCACCGTAAAATGGGTCGTCCCTGAAAACTCAAGTCTCAGAGTGTTGCTTTTGGTCCGTGTCAGCCACCCGGTATGCCTATCCGGGGTCGGCGTGAACCCATCCATGGGGCCTAGGCCGCAACATCCCTGTTGCGGACTACCCCGGATAGGCACACCGGGCAGCTAACACTCGGTTGGGTGCAAACTCCGAAAAATTATCAAGGCCGTGGTAATAAGACAGTGCCGCTATTGTAGCGAGTTAGACCGGCCGGGGCGACAGGTGGTGTTGCTGTGGTTCCTGTTAGCGGGCGACCTTTGCTAGACTCGGCCTCCCTTATCGATGTTCCCGGAGCCCGACTGTGCGTCAATTCCCCCAGACCCGACTGCGCCGCCTGCGTGCGCACGACTTCTCGCGCCGCCTGGTGCGTGAACACCGCCTCAGTGTCGATGACCTGATCTACCCGGTGTTTGTGCTTGAAGGTGAGCAGCAGCGCGAGGCCGTGCCTTCCATGCCCGGTGTGGAGCGCTTGTCGGTCGATCTGTTGGTGAAAGCGGCGGCCGACTGGGTGGCGCTGGGTATTCCCATGTTGGCGCTGTTTCCGGTTGTGCCTGCCGACAAGAAAACGCTGCTGGCTGAAGAAGCCTTTAATGCCGACGGCCTGGCGCAACGAGCCACTCGAGCGCTCAAGGCTGCCTATCCGGAACTCGGCATCATGTGTGACGTGGCGCTAGACCCGTTCACTACCCACGGGCAAGACGGCATCATTGATGACAGTGGCTATGTATTGAACGATGTCACAGTGGAAACGTTGGTCCGACAGGCCGTTTCACAGGCGGAAGCCGGCGCCGATGTCGTGGCCCCCAGCGATATGATGGACGGGCGCATCGGGGCTATTCGCCATGCGCTGGAGACGGCCGGGCAGGTTAATACGCAGATCATGGCTTACTCTGCTAAATATGCATCCAGTTATTACGGCCCATTCCGCGATGCGGTCGGCTCGGCGGGCAACCTGGGCAAGAGCAATAAGGCCAGTTACCAGATGGACCCGGGCAACAGCGATGAAGCCTTGCACGAGGTGGCGCTGGATCTTCAGGAAGGCGCGGATATGGTCATGGTCAAACCCGGTATGCCCTACCTCGACATCGTGCATCGGGTGAAAACCGAGCTGCAAGTGCCTACCTTCGCCTACCAGGTCAGTGGTGAGTACGCCATGCATCAGGCCGCCGCACAAAATGGCTGGCTTGACCTGGATGCCGTGATGATGGAAAGCCTGGTGGCCTTTAAACGGGCCGGGGCCGATGGCATTCTGACCTACTTTGCCGTTGCGGCGGCCCAAAAACTGGCCAAAAACCGCGGATAACGTCGATTAGACCTTAAAATCAGTGATTGGGCCTTGAAATGTGAGCAGGCCGCAGTCATTTTGTGCGGGAACGGACGGTACCAGCCACCTTTGGCTACAGTCCAATAGACAGCGGCCGGATTCCTGAGTTAGGCTGCCTGTCGATTTGCGAGTTTCGCATTTACCCTATTCCTAAATCAGCCAAGAGAACGGTACAGAACCTAATGAGCGAACACATTAAAAACGTCTCTGATGACAGCTTCGAAACCGACGTACTGGGCAACGACAAGCCCGTACTGGTCGACTACTGGGCCGAATGGTGTGGCCCCTGCAAAATGATTGCTCCGGTTCTGGAAGAAGTGGCCACTGAGTACGCCGATAACATGGTCGTGGCCAAGCTGAACATTGATGAAAACCCGAATACGCCGCCAAAGTACGGCATTCGTGGCATCCCGACGCTGATGATGTTCCGCGGCGGTGAAGTAGTGGCGACCAAGGTCGGCGCCCTGTCCAAGACCCAGTTGATCGAATTTATCCAGGGCAACCTGTGATAGCGTGTTCGGGTCGGTTACTCCGGCCCTGAATACAACCGGGGTGGGCTGAAACTTTTCTGGACACCCCTGCCGACTCGGCCTATAGTGCCTTAAACCTGTTTTATCTACGCTTCCAACCACGTCTCCGGGCGGCCTGCCCGATCATCTTCCCTAGACTAATAAAACCGCAAACCCTATGAACCTGAGTGACTTAAAAACCAAACCAGTGCCCGAGCTCTTGGAAATTGCCAAGGGAATGGGACTCGATAACCTGAACCGGTCTCGTAAACAAGATCTGATTTTCACCGTTCTCAAACGTCACGCTAAAAGCGGCGAAGACATCTGGGGCGATGGTGTGTTGGAGATATTACAGGACGGATTCGGCTTCCTGCGTTCGGCCACGGCATCCTACCTGGCCGGCCCGGATGACATCTATGTCTCCCCCAGCCAGATTCGACGTTTCAATCTGCGCACCGGCGACACCGTCTCGGGTAAAATCCGGCCACCGAAAGAGGGCGAGCGTTATTTTGCCCTGCTCAAAGTCGACAAGATCAACTATGAGCCGCTGGAAAGCACCCGCAACAAGATTCTGTTCGAAAACCTGACCCCGCTGTTCCCGGAAGAGCGCCTGATTCTCGAATCCGGCAACGGCTCGACTGAAGATTTGGCGAACCGCATTCTCGATCTGGTGTCGCCCATCGGGAAAGGTCAGCGTGGCTTGATTGTATCGCCACCGAAGGCCGGTAAAACCCTGATGCTGCAGCACGTGGCCCAGGCGATTACCCGCAACAACCCGGAAACACACCTGATTGTTCTGCTGATTGATGAACGTCCGGAAGAAGTGACCGACATGCAGCGTTCAGTACGCGGTGAAGTGATCGCGTCGACCTTCGACGAGCCACCGGCCCGTCACGTTCAGGTTGCGGAAATGGTGATCGAGAAGGCCAAGCGCCTGGTCGAGCACAAGCAGGATGTTGTCATCCTGCTCGACTCCATTACCCGACTGGCGCGCGCCTACAACACCATCGTACCAAGCTCCGGCAAGGTACTGACCGGTGGTGTCGACGCCCACGCCCTGGAACGCCCGAAGCGTTTCTTCGGTGCCGCGCGTAACGTCGAGGAAGGCGGTTCACTGACCATCATGGCCACGGCCCTGGTCGATACCGGCTCGAAGATGGACGAAGTGATCTACGAAGAGTTCAAGGGCACCGGCAACATGGAAGTGCACCTGGACCGCAAGATCGCGGAAAAACGCATCTTCCCGGCGATCAACGTGCGCCGTTCAGGCACCCGTCGCGAAGAGTTGCTGACCAGCCCGGAAGAGCTGCAGCGCATGTGGATTCTGCGCAAGCTGCTGGCCGAGATGGAAGACGTCGCCGCGATCGACTTCCTGACCAGCAAACTGAAGCAGACCAAGACCAACGACGAGTTCTTCAAATCCATGAAGGGCTAATCGACTGAGTCTCAAAAAGCCGGAGCCGACATCGCCTCCGGCTTTTTTGTGTCTATAGCCTGCCGGGCCAGCCGGCTGATAGGAAACCTATGCCTGAATTACCTGAGGTCGAAACCACCCGGCGCGGTATCGAACCGCACATTCTGAACCGTCGTATCAGCCGGGTAACGGTGCGTGACGCCCGGCTGCGCTGGCCAGTGCCCCCGGAATTGCCGTTGCAGGTTCAGGACCAGCGTATTCTGGCGACGCATCGCCGCTCCAAATACCTGCTGATCGAGCTGGAGCGGGGCATGTTGATTGTGCATCTGGGCATGTCGGGCAGTGTGCGGGTGTTGCTTGATGACCCGACGCCGGGCAAACACGATCACATCGACCTTGAGCTCGATAATGGCGTGCGACTGCGTTACAACGATCCGCGTCGCTTTGGCGCCTGGCTTTATACTGAGGCGCCGATCGACGAGCATGAGCTGATTGCGCACCTGGGCCCCGAGCCTCTGACCGATGCCTTTACCGCCGACTATCTGTTCAAAAAAAGCCGCAAACGCACGACACGGATCAAAACCTTTATCATGGATGCGCGTATTGTGGTGGGCGTAGGGAACATTTACGCCAATGAGGCGCTGTTTCTAAGCGGCATTTATCCGCACAAACCAACTGGGCGTGTCACCCGTAAAGAGTGTGAGCAGCTGGTCAGTAACATCAAACAGGTGCTGGCGCTGGCAATCAGCCAGGGCGGTACTACGCTGCGCGACTTTGTCGGCGGCGATGGCAAACCGGGCTATTTTGCCCAGTCGCTCAACGTTTATGGACGCACCGGACTGCCTTGCCACCGTTGCGAAACGCTTGTTCGCGAATTGCGCACCAGCAACCGCGGTACCTTTTACTGCCCGCAGTGCCAGACCCGCTGACAAGACTTTTTCAGGAGAACAGGATGAAACTTGAAGACATTCGACGCGATTATCTGCGCGGCGGTCTAAACCGGGAAGATCTCGACGCCAACCCTCTGGCGCAGTTCGAGCACTGGATGAGCCAGGCCGTCGAAGCCGACCTGAACTCGGACCCGACCGCCATGGTGCTGGCCACCGTAGACGCCAGCGGTCAGCCGAGCCAGCGTGTCGTTTTGCTGAAAGGGTTAACCGAAGAAGGCTTCGTGTTTTACTCCAATTACGACAGCCACAAAGGCCGCGACCTGGCCGCCAACCCCAAGGCCAGTCTGCACTTCCCCTGGTTACCGCTGGAACGTCAGGTCATTGTGTATGGCGAAACCGTGAAACTCAGTGAGGCGGAATCTGAAGCTTATTTCCATTCCCGCCCCCGGGCCAGCCAGATCGGCGCCTGGACCAGCCACCAGAGCCAGGGAATTTCATCTCGCGAAGCGTTGGATAGCGCCTTTCAGGACATGACCGAGCGCTTTGGTCAGGATGAGATTCCGCTGCCCCCTTTCTGGGGCGGCTACCGGGTCGTGCCGCAGCGCATCGAGTTCTGGCAGGGCCGCATAGGCCGACTGCATGACCGCTTTATGTATCAGCGCGAAGGCCATGTCTGGACGGTGCAGCGATTGCAGCCCTGAGGCTTTGAACATTGGCGATGGCTAGAGATGCTTTTGTGGGAGGCCACTCTGAGGGCGACAGGAAACTGCCGGGCCGGTGAATAGCCTTATTGCCAATATTTGGAGTCAATGGCTGCTTATGCTTCCTGTCGCTCAGGGGACTGACCTCCCACATTACAGGAGCTAAATCTGGCTTCAGTGCCACCAGGGTAACACTTTCGTATAGCGCACTTGCCACTGGGTAACACTCTGCCTGTGCTGTACTAGCCGTGCGCCCTGTTCCAAATCCGGTTAGCATCCCACGCACAAATAAATAGCCAATCTGAAGACACCGCTATGCTGACCTATGCCGCCTACCTCGAAGTCGATGACCTGATCGACCTGCAACACCCCAAATCCGACCCTGAAGAACACGATGAAATGCTGTTCATCATCATTCACCAGACCTACGAGCTCTGGTTCAAACAAGTAAGACATGAACTTGGGTTCTTAACGGAAAGGTTGGATGAAGGTGCCTTGCCCCGGGCCAGTCATACGTTGAAGCGTACTCTGAAAATCTTCAAAACGCTGGTGTCACAAATCGACATTCTGGAAACCATGACACCGCTTGAGTTCGAAAGCTTCCGCAGCCGACTCGACACCGCCAGTGGCTTCCAGAGTTACCAGTTCCGGGCAATCGAGTTTGCGCTGGGCCACAAACGACCGCAGCCGCTGACGTTTCAGCCGGAAGGCAGTGTTGGCCGCCAGATGCTGGAAGCCGCCTACCATGACCGCTCACTGTGGCAGGTTTTCATGCAATTGCTGTCGCGCCGGGGTTATTCGATTCCGGAAGCGGTCACTCAGCCGGACCCCACCGCTGCGACTGAGGCCAATGACAGGGTGCAGGAAGCTTTGTTGACGATCTATCAGACCGATCACGAGCTGGCCTCGCTGTGCGAACTGCTGGTCGACCTGGATGAGGGACTTCAGGAGTGGCGTTACCGGCACGTTAAAATGGTGCAGCGCACCATTGGGACCAAAATGGGCAGCGGCGGTTCAAGCGGTGCCGAGTATTTGATGAATACGCTTTTCAAACCTGTCTTCCCGGATCTGTGGGAAATACGTGCCCGGATCGGGGCGCCCGCATAAGGATTAGCACTCTGGTTTGGGAGTTTGTTGCTATCACTAGCAGCGGTTACCGGGTGTGCCAATGCCACCAAGCCACCCCGAACTCCGAAGCCTGAGCTCGTACCCCTCAAGGCAGCGCCTTATAGAGCTCGGTCAAAAAGTCATTCAAGGCAGCGGATCCGTCGGGTGTCATCAGCCAGGCGAGTCCCGCCAGATTCAGCGCAACGGTTACCCAGAACAGGCGGCGGAAGGCCGTTTTCTGAGTCTTGTGGCGGAACCGGTGCTGGGCGATGCGGGCGCCCGGCCAGCCACCAAACAGGGCCAACAGGTGCAGGCTGTTTTCAGCGACTCGCCAGCGGCCATTCTGGGCCGCATCTTTGTCGAGCGCATAGGCGGCATAACAGAGCAGGCTCATGATCAGATACAGCGACACCAGCGTGCGCGGTATATAACCATTCAGATAGGCACCGGCCAGAAACACGATGAAAGCCGCCGAAAGATAGACCGTTAGCGGCGTTTTCCGGCGGGGTGATGGGCTATGAGTGGCAGACATGTTGCTCTCGGGTTACTTGCAGTAGTGTTGACCGGCTCGCCCGGTGCTCGGGCAAGAGTGTACCGTTTTTTTACTGCTGGGGTGCTGGGCAAAGCGAGTAAACAACGGTAAGAGTCGTGAATTATAACCCGGGATGCGCTAGCCTATCAGGCTGAGTTTTCCGCTAAGAGGAAGCCGGTGCATCTGCCGACCCTGATCGTCATTACTCTGATTCTGAATGCCCTGCTCGGTTTGCTGATGGTGGTCATTTACGATCTGAGCAAGCGCAAGCCGTGCTTTCTCTACTGGGCGCTGTCGTGCCTGGTGTTTTCGCTCGGTATCGCGCTGGCCAGCGCCCGGGTGAGCATCGACTTGCCGGTGGTGACCTATGGGCTGGCCAACCTGATGCTACTGTCAGCCCCGATTCTAGCCATTCTGGGCATTCGGGATTTTATTGGGGCGGATGTACCTCTGCGAATGACCCGATCCCGATCGCTGAGCCTCTTTCTACTTGCCAGCCTGCTGCTGGGCGCAAGCTATCCGGATAAAGCCGTGTTCAGCGCAGTGACGTCGTTGTTGATGGCGGGTTGTTTTGCCGTTGGCGCCTTGTGGATTCGCCAACTTCCCGTGCGCAACACCGTGCCGCGCCTCCTGTTACTGACCCTCTATATCGCTCATGCCGTCGTGATGCTGATGCTGGCCGGCTTGTCGTTTGGCTCTGCTCCGGAAGCCAGTTCCGGCAATCGGAGCTGGGTGTATGAACTGGTGCTTGCCAGCCACATACTGCTGACCACCGGCACCGCCATGCTGTTCCCATTGCTGGTGTATGTGGCAACCGAGCAACGACTGAAACGGCTGGCCAACCAGGATGAACTGACCGAATTGTTTAATCGACGTGCCTATTTCAACATTTCCGATAACCTGTTCAGCGAGTCGGTACGTGTTGGCACAGACTTCAGTGTACTGATGGTTGATCTCGATTATTTCAAACAGGTTAACGACCAGTGGGGCCATGCGGTTGGCGACCAGTGCCTGCAACTGGCTGCCAAAACCGTTCAAGCGCAATTGCGCGAACAGGACATACTCGCCCGCCTGGGCGGTGAGGAATTCGCCGTCACGCTGCCCGGCATCGATGCAACAGAAGCCGAGGACATCGCCCAGCGCCTGTGCCGGTGCCTGGCTCTCAAGCCGCTGATGATCAATGGCCAGGCCATTCAGATCACCGCCAGTGTGGGTGGTGTACAGCGGCGTGAAGACCACACCAATGTTCAGGACATGCTGTTACAAGCCGATCACGCCCTCTACAGCGCTAAATCGAAAGGGCGTAACAAGGTCATCTTCCACCACCCGGTTCAGCCGTCCGGCCCCGAACAGGGGGCTCCCGCCTAACGGTCCACCACGCACTCGAATCCACCATAGATCAACCGTTTGCCATCAAACGGCATGGGGTTCAACTCGGGGCCAAGCCGGGGGTCGGCCATCACCTTGGCCATTCGCTCGTTGCGAACCGATTTCGAGGGCCAGACGATCCATGAAAATACGACGGTTTCATCCGCCCGGCACTGCACTGCCATTGGAAACGACGTAACGTCGCCTTCTGGTACATCATCGCCCCAACATTCAATCACGTTCAGGGCGCCATGCTCCCTGAACACGTCCGCCGCTTCATTGGCGTGCTTGATGTATTGCTCTTTGTTGGCCGTGGGAACGGCCGCTACGAATCCGTCGATATAACTCATGAATTTTTCCTCTCAGTCTTTCGGCGGCAACTCCCGAACCGGCCGGACTTCAATGCTGCCGAGCTTCGCTGGCGGAATACGGCTGGCCAGCTGTAACGCTTCATTCAGATCGACCGCATCCAGCAGGTAAAAACCCGCGAGCTGCTCCTTGGTTTCCGCGAAGGGGCCGTCGGACATCAGTACCTCGCCATCGCGGACCCGCACCGTCGTGGCGGTTTCAACCGGATGCAACGCCTGGCCGGCCAGGAACTTGCCCTGACTGCTGAGCCGTTCCACACAGCCGATGCATTCCTGGTTCAGGTCGTGCCATTCCTGTTCGGTCATGGCGTTGATGGTGCTTTCCGGGTAATACACCAAAGCGACGTATTTCATCTGAGACTCCTTATTCGGTACACCAAATCGGTGATGGCTGTACGCCAGTTATCGTGAGCGAACATACCGGCAGACTTGTGCTCCTGTGCTGGCCTTGACTGTCGACTCCAGCATAAAAGGAATGGCCTTGCCATTGTCGGCGAATATCGTTTTTCCACCGCCAAGAATGATTGGTTCAATCGTGAGCAATAACTCATCGACAAGATCAGCTTCAAGTAACGATCTTACCATCGCTGCACTGCCATACACGTAGATGTAGCCTCCCGGCCTCGCCCGTAATTCGGATACCCTATCCAGGAAGTCTGCACCCCGAATGATCGTGGTGGGGTTCCATGTTACATCCTTCTCGGTGAACGTATCGGATACGACATATTTCTGGACGCTATTGATCCAGTCGGAAAATGGATCCCCCGAGCGGCCCGGCCAGGCAGCCGCCGAGGCCTCATAGGTGCGTCGTCCTTGCAAGAGCACATCACTCTGCGCGGCCAGTTCGGCAAATTGGCCGCCCATAACGTCCACGTCGAAATACTTCATCGACCAACCACCATGGCGGAAGCCACCGTCGGTGTCCTCATCAACGGCACCGGGAGCTTGTACGACACCGTCCAGACTGATGAACTCTGTGATAAGCGTTTTCATTTGATCTCCTGATGCACTGTTGTCTTTGTCTTGAGCCTAGGGTTTTGGTTATGGCTGACACCGTGTTCAGTATCGGCATCGGCCTTGCGGTTTAGCCTGTGTTTCAAAACGGTCGTGTCCTCTGTGGTTGTGTTCACCCTTAAGTCGTATAGGAGACGGGCAAATCGACAGGCTGTATCATTTTTTTCCACACGGATTTGAACGTAAACACATGCCCGCTACAGGTCGACCCCCGTCGCCGGTAGGAGCGTCAGGCAACCGGCCGATTTTACGATAGAGGGCTCGCCAGTTGACCCAGGCGTCGATTCAAAAAACGCTGCTCAGGTCCCTGCTGGGTCAACGCCAAGGCGCGTTGATAGGCACTGACTGCCTCTTTGCGATTACCCAGCCGCCGGTGCAGATCGGCACGGGCAGCGTGATAGAGGTAGTAGGTCTGAATGGCTTTCTGGCTATCCAGTTCATCGAGCAGGGTCAGACCGGCAGCCGGGCCATCACGCATGGCCACCGCGACAGCCCGGTTTAACGCAATAACGGGGGAAGGAATTTGTTGGTAAAGCGCCTCGTATAACGCGACAATTTGCTGCCAATCTGTGTGGTCAGCATCGGACGATTCAGCATGAGCCGCAGCAATGGCGGCTTGCAGGGTATAGGGGTCGGCCGGTGCAACGGCGGCACGGTTCAACCACTGCCGGCCGATCGCGATCTGGTCGGCGTCCCAGAGTGAACGGTCCTGGTCTTCCAGGGTGATCAGGTCGCCGTTGTCGTCCTGCCGGGCGGCTTTGCGGGCATCGTGGAACAGCATCAGCGCCAGCAGGCCGCAGACCTCGGCGTCGGGCAGCAGGTCTGCCAGTTGGCTGGCCAGGCGAATGGCTTCTTCGGCCAGGTCGACCTTAACTACCTGTTCGCCGTCGGTGCTGGAATACCCTTCGTTAAACATCAGATAGACCACTTTCAAGACACTGCCCAGACGCTCTGGCAATTCTTTTCGTTCCGGTACTTCATAGGGAATGCCCGCTGCGCGGATCTTGTTCTTGGCGCGAACGATGCGCTGCGCCACCGTCGTGGTTTTTTGCAGCAGAGCGCTGGCAACCTGCTCCGTGGTCAGGCCGCACATTTCTCTGAGCGTCAACGCGAGTTGCGCCTCCTGGGTCAGGCTCGGGTGACAGCAGGTGAAGATCAGCCGCAGCATATCGTCGCTGATGGCGTCGTCATCCTGCTCCGGGTCGAACGCTTCCTCGGTGTCAGCCAAGTGCTGATATTTGCGGGCGGTCTGGCGCTTGCGAATCTGGTCGATGCCGCGGCGCTGGCCGGTTCGAATCAGCCAGGCGGTGGGGTTGTCCGGCAGGCCTTCTTCCGGCCATTGGTGCAGGGCGGCGAAAAAGGCTTCCTGCATCGCTTCTTCGGCCAGTTCGAAATCACCGAGCAGACGAATCAGGGTGGCCTGAACCCGGCGGGATTCGGTTTGATAGAGTTCGTCGAGCTGTTGTTGTAGTGTCATGGGTAGCATCGTTTCCCTGGCCAGGTGGCCGTCTGGAAGGCCAAAACCAACTGCGTTTGTGACCGGTTTCCCTGAAGTCTGTCACACGTCGTTTTTTCTTCAATACTTTGGGTATACTCCAAATTCTGACTCAAACTCAAGGATTGTTGAGATGAAAGGATCTGTTGTGTCGCGCTGGCCTGGCGCGGCGTTGTTGTGGTTGCTGGCGCTGGCGTTTTCCCAGCCTGCACTGGCTGAGTTTTATGTTTCGTCGGTGTTTGAATCCCAGTATGAGGGTGCGCCGGCGTTAACGCTGAGATTCACCGATGCGCTCGATCCGCAGACAGACCTGGAGGCGTTCGTCACTGTACAGCCGGCCCCGGCCGACGGCAGTTACTGGATCAGCAATGACGGCGGCGTCAGCTGGACGTTGCCCTTTGTTGAACCCAGCACTACCTATCAGATCCGCATTACCGGCAAACCGCGTTCGGTTAGCGATCAGCGCCTGACCACGGAGACAGTGATCGCCGATGCGGCCGTCAACCGTCAGTCAGACCAGTGGCGGATCACCACCCGGCCCATGGTCGCCTCCGCCAGCTTTGCCAGCCAGGGTGAGTTTCTGGTTGGGGATATTCAGAACGGTCTGCCAGTCACGGTAGTGAACCAAAGCGAAGTCGAACTGGACGTATTCCGCGTTCGCGACGACCGGCTCGAAGCCTTTCTGGCCTATACATTTTATTCCGGTCGCACCTATTACTCGACGCTCAATGAGCTCGATGCCTACGCCGACCTGGCGCACACCGGTCGCTACCCGGTAGACCCGCGCAGCAACACCCGCACCAGCGTTAACCTGAACCTCGACCCGGTGCTCGACGAGCATGACAGTGGCTTCTTTGTGGCGGTGTTGCGCCAGCCCGGCGACTACGATTACCAGTTTGATACCCGCTTTTTCACGCTGTCGGACATCGGCCTGCATGCCCGTGTTTATGGCCGTGAAATTCAGGTGCAACTGAACGCCATAAGCAACGGTGCGCCGTTGGAAGACGTTGAGCTCACCTATTACTGGCACGAGCAGAACCGATCCGGTTACACTCGGGTGGCCCGCACCGATGAACTGGGCCAGCACCGCCTGGAAACCAATGACCGGCCCCGACTGATCGTTGCCCGCCAGGGCAACCAGACCAGTTATGTTCGCCTCGATCGGGCGGCGCTGGATTTATCAGCCTACAGCAACGTCACTGAGCGCCACCGCGAACAGCAAAGCTTTCTCTACGGCCCGCGGGATCTGTACCGGCCCGGGGAAACGGTGAACATCAACATGCTGCGTCGCGACTATGACGGCCAGCCCATCGCCAACCCGTCACTGGAGGCGCATCTCTACGACGCCCGAGGCCGTAAGATCGAAGAGACGGTCTGGCGCGCTGGTCCCTCTGGTCTGTATCAACACAGCGTAACGCTCCCGGACGATGCCGCCACCGGCACCTGGCAGTGGATCGTCGAGCCCGATCGTGCCGTGCAGCGCGAAATTTACAGCTTTCAGGTCGAAACTTTTCTGCCGGAACGAATGACCCTGTCGTTCTTCCCGGGCAGTACCGAACGCATGCCGCGCCTGACCGAATTGCCAGCGGGCATTCCCGTTCAAGGTGACTATCTCTACGGCGCGCCAGCGGCGGGCAATGAAGTAGACGCCCTGGCTACGGTGCGCCCAACCACCCGAGTGTTTAAAGACTGGCCAAATCTCACCGTCGGCGATGCCCGCCAGAGCCTGGACAACGATACCCTAAGCCTGACGGCCATCACCCTGGACGAAACCGGTGCCGGGCTGCTGACCCTGCCCGATGCCTGGAGCAACATTGACGTACCCCTGGCGTTCAATATCGCCGGTAGCCTGTATGAAAGCGGCGGCCGACCCGTCACCCGCAACCAGCAACTGATTCTGATGCCGCCGTTGGAGACTCTGGTGGGCATTGAACCGCTGTTCCGGGACCGCCCCGCCGCAAACGCCGATGTCAGCGTTAAAGTCTTTGCGCTGTCGAAAGACGGCGACGCCATCGATGGCGAAGTGAAAGTTCAGCTGTTTCGCGATCATCGCGAATATTACTGGTGGTTCGACGACGATAGTGGCTGGAGCTGGCGTTACGATGCCAACCGATATGTCACCGAGTCGCGCACCATTGCCGTCACAGAAGAGGGGGCCGAAGTGCAGTTGCCGGTGCAGTGGGGCGACTATGAGTTGCACGTGACCCATGCCGATGGCGCTCGTTCAGTGCACTACTTCCGCACCCAATACAGCGGCTACAGCGATGCCGACTCCTCCGTCGTACGGCCCGATCAAATTCCGTTGACGCTGGATCAGGACGCCTACGAGCCAGGCGAAACCGCCACATTGCGCTTAGTCGCACCGGCGGCTGGTCGTGCGTTGATTAACGTCGAAAGCCAGGCGGGCGTCCTGTATTCAACGCATCAGGACATCGAGGCGGGTGAATCTGAAATCACACTGCCGACTGAGACCCACTGGAACCGGCACGACCTCTATGTCTCGGTGATGGTCCTGACCCCGGCTGATCAAGTGACGGAAGTCGCCCCGAAACGCACGCTGGGGCTGGTCCATCTGCCGATGCAGCGTCCGGATCGTGAATTTGAGATTGAGGTCAGCGCACCGGACCGGGTTGAGCCAAACCGGCCGATTACCGCTCGATTGAGCATTGAGAATGCTGAAGCTTTTTCGGACCAGCGGCTCTACGCGACCGTCGCCCTGGTCGATATGGGCGTGCTCAACATCACCCGGTTTGAACGCCCGCAGCCGGAACAGTTTTTCTTCTCACCGCGCCGGTTCGAGGCCCAGTATCAGGATGTGTACCACCGCATCATCAACAACCTCGGGCTCGACATGGTGCGCCAACGCTTCGGCGGGGGGTTTGCCGAGAGTGACGATGCGCTGTCGCGCGGTGGTGAAGAACCGAAAAGCGATGTGCGCATTCTGTCTTACTTGTCGGAACCCATTGAATTCGTCGATGGCGAAGCTGAGGTCAGTTTCGACTTGCCGGACTTCAATGGCCGGGTGAAGTGGATGGTCGTCGCCTGGGGCGAACGCAGCTTTGGCAGCACCGAGGCCGAAACCGAGGTCGCCGACCGGCTGGTGGTTGAGGCTGCACTGCCGCGCTTTATGGCCTTTGGCGATCAGAGCACGCTGGCGCTGGATGTGCACAACCTGTCCGGTGCCGACCAGACCCTCGCGCTGGATGTTGCCATCGGTGGGGCCATCAGCGCCACGGAACCTGGTGACAGCCTGACACTGAAAGACGGCGAGAAAACCACGCTGCGCATTCCGCTGGAAGCGGGGTACGAGTCCGGCACCGGTGACATTGCCGTACGCCTCAGTAACGGCGACGATCTCGACATCAACCGCCGCTGGTCACTGGGTGTACGCAGCGCCCACCCCTGGCAGACCCGCTACGAGCGTACACGCATTGAGCCTAATACCCTGTGGCAGCCGGCACCACGCACTGATGACCTGATTGCCTCGACCGTTCAGGCCCAGTTGACGCTGTCGAACCGGCCCGCCATCGATTTCGCCGAACACCTGCGCTCGTTATTGCATTACCCCTATGGCTGCCTGGAGCAAACCATCAGCTCAACCTACCCCTGGCTGCTGATCGACCCGCAACTGGCGCAAGACCTGGGGCTGATTCAGGCGCTGGAGAGTCGGTTCGAAGAACCCTATACCGAGGCCTTCCGCCGCACCCAAATTGAAACCGGCCTGGCCCGGGTTCTGGCCAAGCAGAAGGAATCCGGGTTCTTTGGCTACTGGGACTCGGGTTCCGTTGAATCCCACTGGGGTACCGTTTATGCAGCAGACCTGCTGATCGATGCCCGCCGTTTGGGTATACCGGTTGATAACAGCCGACTCGAACGCACCCTGACCACGCTGCAGGGGCTGTTGCGTGGTTCGCTGGGGGTGACCGGCTGGAGCGATGACCCGGCCTATCAGCAGTTCGCCGTCCGCGCCTATGCGGCCGAGGTGCTGGCGAAAGCCGGGCAGGGCTCGCTGAGTGACGTGCGCCGGCTCTATGACCAGGCATTGGAGCGCGACTATGACCAGTCCGGCCTGGGTTGGATGCAACTGGCCGTCGCCCTGCAAACCGAAGGCGATACCCAGCGCGCCGCGGTCGCAGTGGAAAAAGGCATTACCGTCGAACGCAGCCGCCATCGTTATTACAGCGACTACGGCAGCCCGCTGCGCGACGCCGCCCTGACTCTGGCACTGGCCCTTGAGCACGGCTTCGACGCCGGTGATTTGTGGCAACAGGTGCCCGACCTGCTGCAAGAAAAGCAGTGGTTCAGCACCCAGGAGCGCATTGCCCTGGCCAAGCTGGCGTTGCAGTTCTCGGCCAGCCCGGAACCCTGGCAAGCCACCCTGAAGCTCGATGCGCTGGATCAGCGGCTCGACCGGAAAGGGGCCTTCAACACCCTGATCGATGCCGACCAATTAGCCAGCCTGCGCGGCATTGAAGCCAGCGACGAGGCGATCTTCGCCAATCTGGTCTACAATGGTGCACCGCTCGAAGCGCCTGAACCCTATGCGCAAACATTGAGAGTAGAGCGCGACACCTATGATATTCAGGGTGAACCGCTCGACATCACCGAGCCACTGACCACGGGCGACCTGGTGATCGTACGGCTATCGGTGAGCAGCGAGGCCCGGGTGCCGGAAGCCTTGCTGGTCGATCTGCTGCCGGCGGGGCTGGAGATTGAAAACCAGAACCTGGCCAACGCCAGCGTCAATCTCGATGATATTCGCATCGAAGGGGATTCGGTCGGTGAGTATTTCCGCAACCGCATCGCCTATGAAGAGGTTCGTGATGACCGCTATGTCGCGGCGCTTGATGTGAACGAATGGCAGGGCCAGGTGCTGTATTACCTGGCGCGGGCGGTCACACCGGGTGAATACGCCATTCCAGGCGCCTATGTCGAAGACATGTACCGGCCGGATATCCAGAGCCTGGGTCGCTCGCCCGGCCGTCTGGTGGTTCTGCCCCGCTGATGATCGGGTTGGCCCGGTTCCGGCTGCGCCGTTGGGTTGTCGCGCTGGCGATACCTGGCGTGCTTGTCGGGCTGACCCTGCTTGGCTTGGTGGTGATTGACCGCCTGGCCCCCGTGGACCTGACACCCCGGCCCGGCAGCCAGGTGGTAACCACCGACCATGACCAGTTGTTGCGCGCCTTTGCCGATGCGGAAGGCGTCTGGCGTTACCCGGTGACACTGGCCGAGGTGTCGCCCTACTATCTGGAAGCCCTGATTGGTTACGAGGACCGGTACTTTTACCGTCACCCCGGCGTCAACCCGTTCGCGCTGATCCGCGCTGCGGGTCAGGCGCTCTGGTATGGCGAGGTGGTTTCCGGCGGGTCAACACTGACCATGCAGGTCGCCCGGCTGCGCTACCCGGAACCGCGAACGCTGACCGGCAAGCTGAAAGAAATGGTCCGCGCGCTGCAGCTCGACTGGCATTACAGCAAGGCCGAGATTCTTACCTATTACCTGAACCACGCGCCCTTCGGCGGTACACTTGAAGGCGTGCAGGCTGCCTCCTTGTCTTACCTTGGGTATCCGGCGCAGGATCTAACCCGAGCCCAGGCGGCGCTGCTCGCCGTACTGCCTCAGGCACCCAGCCGGTACCGGCCCGACCGCCACCCGGAACGTGCTGAAGCGGCCCGAAACAAACTGATGCAACGCCTGGCAGACCAGGGCATCTGGTCGCCTGAGGTTGTGGCCGATGCCCGGGAAGAGCGCGTGATTGCCGTGCCGATTCAGCGTTACCAGACCGCGCCCTTGCTGGCGCGGCGTTTGGTCGACGCTGGCGCAACCGCTGCCACCCCGCAACTGACCCATCGCACCGCACTGAACCTTGACTGGCAACGGCAGGTTGAAGCGCTGGTGCCCGCCTATGTGCAGGCGATTGATCGCCACGTCTCGGCTGCGGTGATGATTATGGACAACCGCACCGGCCTGGTTCGAACCTACGTCGGCTCGGCGGATTTTACCGACCCGGCCCGGGCCGCCCACGTCGATATGGTGTCGGCGATCCGCTCACCCGGCTCGACACTGAAACCCTTTATTTACGGGCAGGCACTGGACCTGGGGCTGGTGCACAGCGCCAGCCTGTTGCTCGATGTGCCGCTGCGCTTTGGCGATTACCGGCCGGTGAACTTTACCGGCGGGTTTAGCGGTCCGGTGTCACTGGCCAGCGCCCTGCAACAGAGCTTGAATCTGCCCGCGGTGCAGGTGCTGGAGCAGATTGGCCCGGCGCGGTTTTATCTGGCCTTGCAGCAAGCCGGTGGCGAGCTCCAGTTGCCAGCCAACGCGCGCCCCAGTCTCGCCGTTGCGCTGGGCGGCGTCGGCACCTCACTGGAGAGTCTGGTGCGGTTGTATTCTGCGCTGGGCCGAGAGGGCCAGACGATCATGCCGCGTCTGAGCCCGGATGATCCTCGCGTTCAGAGCCCGCTGATGTCTGCCGGTGCGGCCTGGATCATCCGTCGCACCCTGCTGGATGCCGACAATGCCTTGCCCGGGCTTGCCGTTAAAACTGGCACCAGCTATGGCAATCGGGACAGCTGGGCGCTGGCGGTCAGCCAGCATCACACCCTGGGCGTCTGGGTGGGGCAACCGGATGGCTCGGCACTGCCCAGCCACTTTGGTCGCCAGACCGCCGTGCCGCTACTGGCCCAGGTCGCGGCCATGATCGGCGACAGCCCGGCGTTGCCCGCCAAACCCGCCAGCGTGACCCGCGAAACCGTTTGTTGGCCCAGCGGTCGACCTGAAAACGAGGCGTTGTGTGACCAGCCCCAGGAAGCCTGGGTGCTGGACGGCACCTTTCCCAGCACCTGGATGCACAGCCGCGATGCCGGCCTGAACTTCAACCGGCCCGTCACCCCCCTGAACCTCAACCCCGAATCCGGCTTGCAGGTGCCACTGGGCTGCGACCTGCCAGCCGCTCGAACGCACGTCGCACTGTGGCCAGCGCCCGTGCAAGGCTGGCTACGGCCCGACTGGCGCAGCCGCGAACGCCTGCCCGGTTTTGACCCGCGCTGCCCGCCGCAATTGGTCCCGGTGGCCCAGCAACCACTGGCGCTGAAAGGCGCATCCGATGGCTCCCGCCTGATGGTCGAACCAGGCCAGGACATCGATCTGTCACTCTGGGCCGAGGGCGGCCAACCCCCGTTTCACTGGTACCTGAACGGCGAACAACTTACCACTGAGAATCCCGAGTTGGATCTGGCCCTGGTACCGCTACACCGCTATCAGATCTTGCTGGTTGACCAAAGCGGCCAGAGCGACCGGATTCAGATACAGACTCGGGTGCGGTAGGGAGCCCGGGGGCTCCTGAGTTAGCCCACGACCACTTTACGGTCGGAAGTACGCCTCGCAATGTGACCAATAGCTCGGGCATTCGGTAGTTGGCCGAGAAAGGCTTCCGCCTGATCCGGGTCGAGAGCGACCAGCAAGCCGCCTGAAGTCTGCGGATCAATCAGCAACGCAATATCAGCTTCACTAACAGACTCAAGCCCACTGCATTCCAGCGTGTAGGGCAATAATTGAGGGTGCAAACTGGAGCGAAAGCCGTGCTCCAACAGGTCGCGAGCACCGGGCAGGGCGGGAAGGGCGTTCAAGTTAAGGTGAGCTTCAAAGTCGTCGCCCGTAACCATCTCCAGCAAATGGCCCAGCAGACCAAAACCGGTGACGTCAGTAACGGCGTGCGGTTCCAGTCTTTGCAGTGCTTCCCAGGCGGCTTTCTGGCTGACCAGCATGCTCTCCCAGGCCGCAGCAACGGCTCTAGCCGGGGCCTGGGCGGCTGCATCCGACGCCCAGATCACGCCAGTACCGAGCGGCTTGGTCAGAATCAGTACATCGCCGGGTTGTGCTCCGGTTTTGCGCCAGAGGCGGGCCGGGTCGACTTCGCCGTTGGCGACGACCGCAACGTGGGTTTCCGCACCTTCGGTGCTGTGGCCACCGGCCAGGGCTACCTGCTGGTCATTCAATGACTGATGAATGCCGCGCATCAGCCTCTGGAAATCCGCCTTGTGCAAACGGGGGTGGGCGTGAGCCAGGTTGATCCAGACCTGGGCCGAGACCGGCTGCGCGCCCATGGCGTACAAATCGCTCAGGGCGTGATTCACACAGACCTGGCCGAAGCGATAGAGGTCATCACTGAAGCTGCGAAAACCATCGAGGCTTTGCACCTGGGTCAGGCCCGGTGTCGGTTGCCACAGGCTGGCGTCTTCGGCGGCTTCCAGGGCCGGGGTCAGCCCGGGTTTGTTCAAGCGCGGCAAAGCGCTAAGCGTATCGTGCAAAATCGCCGGGCCCAGTTTGCTGCCGCAACCGGCGCAGTGCATCTCGCCCTCTGTTTCGTTGGGCATAGGCGCCATCATCTTCGGCGTACCCAACGCCTGGAACTTATCCATAAAGGCACGGTCTATCCGGTCTTTCCAGCGCCAGACCCAGGCACCGCTGGCGACGAACAGGCCCCGATGGCCAACCGCCTGGCGGTCACCCAGCGACAACAGCGATAGAAACTGTTTCTGCAAGCGCGCGGGTTGCAAAGGCTGGCTGGCGAATGCACGTTTCAGGTTTTCATACAGAATCGGCGCCTGGCGCACGGCATAGACACCGGCCTTGGGTCGGGGGTCGAACACCATGTCGGCGACATCGCCGGCGGCAAATACGTCCGGGTGTGAGGTGCTTTGCAAGTAGCGATTAACGGCGATAAAGCCGGCTGAGGTCACGTCCAGACCGCTCTGGCTGAGAAACTCCGGACCGGCCGCCCGGGTGCACCAGACCGTCTGGTCGAGCGACAAGGCGTTGCCATTGGCCGCCACCAGACCGTTTTTCTTCACCGCGCTGACGTTAAAGTTGGAGTGGCAGACGACGCCGTGCCGCTGCAATGCCCGCTCAGCCGCACGGACTGAACGGCGCGGGTAGCCGCTCAGTATGTGATCGCCGGGGTAAACCAGATGCAGCTGAACGCGACGATCCGCGCCCAGGCGGTATGCCATGGCCAGCACCAGTTCAACCCCACCGGCACCGGCGCCGACGACGCCCCAGTGCTGAGTTTCGGTACTGCGTTCCCGGTCATGGCGGTCGAGCAGTTGCTGCCATTTGGCATAGAACCGGCTGACGGGCTTCACCCCGACCGCAAAGCTACGCGCGCCGGGCAAACTCAAATCGGGCGTTGAGCCGGTGTCGAATGAGACCTTATCGTAAGACACTGTCGGCTGTTGCTCTACAGACAGGGTTTTGGCTGAAGGGTTAACACCGGTCACCCGGCCCTGAATAAAGCGAATACCGGCCCAGCGGCACAACCGGTTTAAGTCGATGTGGACCTCATCTGCCCGGTAATGCCCGGCGACCAGACCTGGCAACATGCCGGAGTAAGGCGTCAGCGTCGATTCCGACACCAGCGTCACCCGAACCCCCGGTATCGGCTTCATCGCCAGAGTGCGAATCATCAGAGCATGGGTGTGGCCGCCACCGACCAGTACCAGATCGCGTTCAAACATGGCGCTGGTGTTCCAGCCAGTCGAGCACGGCACGGGCATCACCACGGAACACAACCTGGTCAGCCCGGCCGCTCAATTGATACTGATACATGGGGTCGTAATAATCCGTCAGCAGGGTTTCAATTATGCGGTTAAAACCACCGGGGTCGCGTTGCCGGGCCATGGCATCCACCGCCTCTGGCACCGCCTGTTGCAGTTGCTCATGGCGCAGACCGCCCAGGCGTTTACGGATGCGACGCAGGTTCTGGCTCACGTAGTCACCGAGCAGGGGCCAGGGGTTGTCCGGCGCTTGCTGGCTGAAATGCTGCAGCGCGTGGTTCACATAGTCATCTAACAACCGGTCAACACGCTCCTGCATCGGCGCTTCCAGAGCGATGACCGGAGATTCCTGCATGCGCTGGTGCAACTCGGGGATCAGATGAATGCGACCGATCAGATGCGCTTCGTCTTCTACCAACACAGGCGCATCGCCATGGACATCCAGACGCGCCCAATCCAGCGAAATCTGATTTTCCCAGTCAATCTGCGCCGGCTGAGGCACGAAGGTCGCACCAAAAGCGCTGCCGCGATGCCCGGCACGGCCTTCCAGATCCAGACTGACCGGCCAGTCATGAATTACCTCGGTTTTTCCACTGCCAGTCGGCCCCGCCAGTACTTGCAAACTCCGGGTTGCCAGACGTTCTTCAAACGCATCAATGAGAACGCGGCGCAGCGCCTTGTACCCACCGCGCACCAGCGGGTAGTGAATGCCCGCTTCGCGCAGCCAGGCCTGTGTGGTGTTGGAACGCAAACCACCCCTAAAACAATAGAGATAACCATTCGGATGCTGCCGGGCAAACGTCGCCCAGGCATCAAGACGCTCGGCACGAATGTCGGGCGTCGCCAATTCCAGACCCAGTTCAATGGCCGCGTCCTGCCCCGCCTCTTTATACCGGGTACCAATGGCAGCCCGCTGATCATCATCCAGAATCGGCACGTTAACTGCGCCAGGAATGGCACCATGTTCAAATTCAACAGGGGCGCGCACATCCATAAACGGTGTCTGGTCGAGCAGCAGATCCAGGCTGGCGTCAATGTCGTCGCGGTGGGGGTCGCGCACGGCGGACCTCTAGGCAAGAATGGCAGGACGCGATTATGCGGTTCGGTATGCTCTCAGGCAACCTGTGGTTCGGTTGTCTACTGCGGCTGGAGTCGGCTCGGCAGTATTTTGTGCCAGTGGTTCGTGTCGACCACCGGGTAGGTCTGTCCGGGGTCGGCGTAAATCCGTCCATGGAGCCTAGGCCGCAGCATCCATGCTGCGGACTACCCCGGACAGACCTACCCGGTAGCCCACACTTGATTGGTAGCCAACATTGATACCGGATTGACAGACGATTCAGCTAGGGTCCATTTCAGCCGACGCCCAGGACTCTTAAATCTAATATTTCATATGTTCTATCACGCTGAAAACAGGCAACCAAGCAAGTGCAGGTGGCCGGGTAGTCCTGTTTGGGGAAGTCCGTAGCATGGACTAAAACGCCGGGAGCGTTTTAGCATGAGCGCAGCGAGCCCGAAGGGTGAATCCCATGGAGGGGATTCATATCCTACGGTCTAGGCCCCATGGAAGGGTTCACGCCGACCCCAAACAGGACTACCCGGCTGCCTGCACTAACTCATGGCACTGCAGCCAGAGCAACGGTTAACCCCCAAGGCTGGCCATCCCAACGTTGTTTTATTTATAAATCAAGGTGTTAGCGAGTTGTAAGTGGCCTTGAAATGCTTGCGGCTTTGGCTAATGATGCGTGCTTCCCGTTTCGCTTCACCGAGTCATCGTCTTATGATCAGCATCGAACATCGTATTGCCCAGGAACTTCAGGTCGCCGACGCCCAGGTTAAGGCGGCCGTGGCCCTTTTGGATGAAGGCGCTACTGTGCCTTTTATCAGTCGTTACCGTAAAGAAGTGACCGGTGGACTTGACGACACCCAACTGCGAAATCTTGAAGACCGGTTGCGCTACCTGCGCGAACTGGAAGACCGGCGTGCGGCGATTCTGTCCAGCATCGAAGAGCAGGGCAAGCTGACCGATAGCCTGAGTCGCGATATTAAAGCCGCCGCGACCAAGACAGAGCTTGAAGACCTGTATCTACCGTACAAACAGAAGCGCCGTACCAAAGGTCAGATTGCTATTGAAGCCGGGCTGGAGCCTCTGGCTGATGCTTTGTTCAATGACCCGACCTTAGACCCCGCCAGCGAGGCAGAATCTTACTTGAATGCCGATGCGGGCTTTGCCGACACCAAAGCCGTGCTCGATGGGGCGCGCTATATTCTGATGGAGCGTTTCGCCGAAGACGCCGGGCTGATCGGCAAATTGCGTGAATACCTCTGGCAGCATGGCGAGATGCAGGCGCGGGTGATCGACGGCAAGCAGAGCGAAGCCGCCAAATTTCAGGATTACTTCGAGCACAACGAAGCCATCAAAAAGGTGCCCAGCCATCGGGCCCTGGCCATGTTTCGGGGTCGCAACGAAGGCTTTTTACAGCTCTCACTGGTGTTGGCGGGCGAAGAGCCGCGCAGCACCAGCCAGGGAGAAATCATTGTCGCCGAGCATTTCAACATCACAGACAATGGCCGCGCCGCCGATGCCTGGCTGGGCGAGGTGGTGCGCTGGACCTGGCGGGTGAAGTTGCTGACCCACATTGAAACCGACCTGTTTAACCGGGTGCGTGAATCAGCCGAAAAAGCCGCGATTGATGTGTTCGCCAAGAATCTGAAAGACCTGCTGCTTGCCGCACCGGCTGGCCCCAAAGCGACCATTGGCCTGGACCCGGGCTTGCGTACCGGGGTGAAAGTCGCGGTGGTCGATGCCACCGGCAAGGTGCTTGATCACGGCGCTATGTTCCCGACACCGCCGCAGAACAAGATCCGCGAAGCCGAGCAAATGCTGGTGTCGCTGTGCAAAAAACACAACGTTGAACTGATCGCCATCGGAAACGGCACCGCCAGCCGTGAGACCGAACGCTTCGTGAAAGCTGTGCTGAAATCGCACCCGGACATCAACGCCCAGGCGTTGTTAGTGAATGAATCCGGTGCTTCCATTTACTCGGCCTCTGAATTTGCCGCGCGTGAATTTCCGGATCTGGACGTGACCATTCGCGGCGCGATCTCCATTGCCCGGCGCCTGCAGGACCCGCTGGCAGAACTGGTGAAAATTGAACCCAAGTCAATCGGTGTCGGCCAGTACCAGCACGACGTTTCCCAACTGGCGCTCGCACGTCAGTTGGATGCCGTCGTGGAAGACTGCGTGAACGGCGTGGGTGTCGATCTGAATACCGCATCAGCCCCCTTGCTGAGCCGGGTATCGGGTCTGAACAGCACCATTGCCAATAACATCGTCGCGCATCGTGATGCCGCAGGCGCGTTTAAGAATCGCAAGCAGCTGAAAGACGTCAGTCGATTGGGCCCGAAAGCGTTCGAGCAGGCGGCGGGGTTTTTGAAAGTCATGAACGGCGACAACCCGCTCGACGGCTCAGCGGTGCACCCGGAATCCTACTCAGTGGTGGAGCGCATCGTCGCCGATACCGGCCGCGATGTAACCGCTCTGATCGGCGACAGCCGTTTCATCCGATCACTTAAGGCCGAGCAGTACGTTGACGATACCTTTGGTTTGCCAACCATCACCGACATTCTGCAGGAACTGGAAAAACCTGGCCGCGATCCACGCCCTGAGTTCAAGACCGCCGAATTCCAGGATGGCGTTGAAACCATCAAGGACCTGCGCCAGAACATGGTGCTGGAAGGCGTGGTGACCAACGTGACCCACTTCGGTGCCTTTGTTGACGTCGGCGTGCATCAGGATGGCCTGGTCCACATCTCGGCGATGAGCCATCAGTTTATCGACGACCCGTCGAAGCTGGTTAAGGCGGGTGACATTGTTAAGGTCAAAGTCATGGACGTCGATGTGGCCCGCAACCGGATCGCCTTGTCCATGCGGCTGGACGATGAAGCCCAACCGGCAGACCGTGACCAGAACACCGGCAGCAACAACCGCCGCAACTCGGCGCCGCGCCGGGATAGAAACCCGGGCTCAGCAGCGCCGGCCGGTCAAACGGCCATGGCGTCGCTGCTGCAGGAAGCGATGAAGAAAAAAGGCGGTCGATTGTAATCGACGTCGTGGCAGGGCCTGCTAAAGTGTTGCTTGAACTTTATCAGCCTGCCCCAACTCAGGGTGCCTTGGGTGCTTGCGCCACCGTGACTGTTTTTTGAGGATGTTTCTTTGCCAACGCTGACTCGCCTGGGCCATCTGGCCGATCTGAACCCCGACTGGTTGCGCTTTAATCGCGGTATCGAACGGGAAACCCTGCGCGTTGACGGTGAAGGCCACCTGGCTCAAACGCCGCACCCGAAAGGTCTGGGGTCTGCATTGACGCACCCGTCAATCACCACCGATTACTCCGAATCACTGCTCGAGTTTATTACCTCGGTACATAATCGGCCCGAAGCCGCGCTGGATGAACTGGCGCGTTTGCACCGGTTCACCTACACGCAATTACCGAACGAGCAGCTCTGGCCGTCGAGCATGCCCTCAGCGTTGCCGGCTGAAACCGAGATCCCCATTGCCCAGTATGGCAGCAGCCACGTTGGCCGGTTAAAAACCGTCTATCGTCATGGCCTGTGGCACCGCTATGGCCGGGTGATGCAGACCATCGCCGGGGTGCACTACAACTGGTCGATGCCCACAGAATTCTGGCAGGACTGGGCGCAACGGTCTGGCTGGGAAGGCGACCTGCAACGGTTTATCAACGAAGAATACTTTGGCCTGATTCGTGGTTTTCGGCGCCATTCCTGGTTGCTGCTCTATCTGTTCGGTGCTTCACCGGCCATCGACCGCAGCTTTGGTCACAAGGGGCATACCGAATTGCTACCGTTGGGCGACGACACCCTGTACTCCCCATATGCCACGACGCTACGTATGAGTGATATGGGCTACTCCAACAATGCCCAAAGCAGTTTGTATGTGTGCTTCAACAGCTTGCAAACCTATTCCGAAACCCTCACCGACGCTATTCACACGCCCTATCCGGCCTATCAGGCATTGGGTACCAAGGTTGGGGAGGATTACCGGCAAATCAGCGCCAATGTACTGCAAATTGAAAACGAATATTACAGCGACCTGCGCCCCAAACGGGTGGCGAACAGCGGTGAAAAACCCATTCGCGCACTGAACGAGCGGGGCGTGGAATACATTGAAGTGCGGTGCCTGGATATCGACCCCTTCACCCCCCTGGGTGTCGATACCGACCGCATGGTGTTTGTCGACCTGTTCCTGTTCTGGTGCCTGGTCCAGGATAACGGCCTGGTTCCCAAGGAAGAGTGCTTCAAGCTGCGCGAGAACAACCTCAATGTGGCGGCCTTTGGTCGCGACCCAGAGTTGAAGCTGAACATTCAGGGCAAATCCGTACGCCTAAAGGACCAGGGACACAACGTATTGCGCTCCTTGTCTGAGCTTGCGGTGGAAATGGATGCCCTGCTCGGCGGTGATCGGTATCAGCAAGCCGTGGCGAAGCAACTGGCTAAAATAGACGATGTATCACTGACGCCCTCAGCCCGGTTCCTGGAACAGATCAAACAACAGGGGTCCTTCCGCCAGACCGCACTGGCCCTGGCAGAACAACATCGCCAGCGCCTCGCCCCTGAGGCCCTGACGGCAGACGATCAGCAAGCCCTTACCAGCGCAGCGCAGCGCAGCCTGGACGAACAAAGCCAGATAGAAGCCACGGATCAGGGCAGTTTCGACGACTTCCTAACATCGTATTTGCGGCAGTAGCTCAAGCTTTTAGTGTTAACCAATCGACCTGAATAGTGTGACATGGTTCTCATAATCAATCTTTATTGCTGAAAGTGTGAACCAACTTCCGGTTAAGATAGCGGATCATCGTATGATGTTCGGATCGATCACAGGGAGACAGGGTCTTTGGAAACCATGCACTGGACGCTGGAAACACTGAACAAGGCCTACCAACAAGGCTACATGACGGGCCTGACGGGCCAGGGGGCAGATTCATCCCCCTATGAGAATGATGTTCTGATCGCAGCCTGGGAAGCCGGCTGGGATGATGGGTTTCAGCGCCATAAAGGCGTAAAGCCCAGTGCCGATGCCAGCTTTCTGTCGTCCAACAAACGCGCCTGACCGACCTTCGACGATTTAGCCTGTGCCTGCACGGCACCGCGAAATACCCGCCTTTTCCCCAATGCGTCCCCGTTAGCCCTGAATGACAAATGCTGTAAACAAGACCCGGTCAACCTGTGGGGCGCCGGTTTCCTGTTCCATATATCCCTGAATCTGCTCCAGCAGTTGGGTTTGCAGCTCCGAACGGCCCGTGGTTGAGGTCAGTGTCTCCCGGTCCTGAGCGCTGATCAGCATAATGATTTCATGACGAATTGCATCGGAGTGAGTACTTACCTCCAGCGCGGCCGTGCCGTCGGGTACCAGTAAACTGATACTGGCCTGCAGATAACGCAACCGCGACCCTTCCCCGTAATTAATGGTAAAGCTCGGCTCCAGCTCAACGTAGGTCGGTCCCGTGGCAACGGCATCTTCCGCGCCAGCCGGCAAGGACAAGCAAAAACACAGCATGCCCGCCAACGACAGCAGGTGGAACGGTTTAACAATGTGGCTCAATGGCAACAAACAGCACCCCTTCCGAAATCAGACAACCGGTCAGTCTGGACCAACAGCAACTCAGTATAGCCACCCCAGTCGACATAATGCCATTTGTGCACTGGAACAGACTGATGCAGCCCGTGTCTTAACGATCTAATACAGTCACTATCGACCGCACAGCCGGAACATTAAGGCCAGAATAAAACACGGAGCCTTCTCGGCCTGACACTCAAGAAACCGCCGTGTTGACAGACGTGCACTTCCTACCCCGAGTGGGTATTGTCTGGGAGCTTTACTCAGGCTGTTGTTGTCCCGAATCCACCGCTGGCCTATAGTTTGTGGTCTGACATAAGTGGCCAGATGTCGGGAGCCCCGGCGCCCGGCATTCGTTTATCAGAGCCAATTGATGAGCTGTTGCCGCTAAACACCTTACGGTTGAATGGAGTTACCCATGCTCGAGAATTGCAAAACAGCCCGGGAGCGGTGGGGGGGAACCCACCAGATGATCGACCGCTGGCTCGGCCAGCGCCAGGAAACTCTGGTTCGCTATTTCGACATTTCCTCGGATACCGCAGCCGATCAGCAAAGCACCCTGTTACAGTCATTCTGTGAATCGCTGATGGATTACGTCTCGGCCGGTCACTTCGAGATCTACGAGCAACTGGTGCGTGAAGCCAGGGAATTCGACGACGGCGGCATTGAACTGGCCCGCAAGCTCTACCCCCGGGTAGAGGCGACGACTCAGGTCATTGTCGATTTCAACGATAAATACGACACCCACGATCACACCAATCAGCATGTCAGTGACCTGCCGGCCGACCTGTCCAAGCTGGGTGAAGCCATGACCGAGCGCTTCGAAATGGAAGATCAGATGATCGAGCGGCTGCACAATATTCACAAAGAGCAGGTCGCCTGAGTGATTGCCGCACGACCCAATCGCCACTGAGCCGGGCGACCGCCATGGCTGAGTCTGCCCCGCGAACCCAACACTGGCACCGCCCCTTGCGGGCGTTGTCATCCGCCTCAGCTCGAAAGCTGACAATTACGGCACTGTTGGCACTGGCGCTGGGCGGCTGTTTTCCGCAAAACCCCGACGATCAATTTGAACTGGCGACCCGGGGTGCCTATCACGGTACCCTGACACCCAATGCCAATGGCGCGGTCATCGGTTCCATTCATCACGGTGGCAGCTTCTGGTCGTTGCACCCGCCCGCTCGCCAGTTCAACTGGAACCACGATCCGGACGGGTACACCGAAGTGCTGTACACCGATGTCTCCGCCGATGGCCAGCGTGCCCTGACTGCCGACTACAACAACCTGGCCCTGTGGAATACCCGCACTGGCGAGCCTGTGTGGTATTGGACCGCACCGGCGCGCATCCAGGCGGTCGACCTGTCGGCCGACGGCAGCCTCGCACTGCTGGGGCTGAGTAACAATCAGGCCGTGTTGTTTGATGCCGTCAACGGTGGCGTGTTGCGCAACTTCGATCACGAAGGGCCGGTCATCAGTGTCTCGTTATCCGATGATGCCCGCTTCGCGTTGACCGGTTCGGAAGACCTGACCGCACGATTGTGGAGCGTGACCGACGACCAGCGCTTGCAAACCTTCACCCTGCCCAATCAGGTCAAACTGGTCAAACTGACCGGCGATGCCAGGCTGGCGTTGCTGGCCCCGGCCGATGAACCCGCCCAACTCTGGAACCTGACAACCGGTGAACAGATCAGTGAACTGGCCACCGGCGACGTTCGCATTTACAGCGCTCGCTTTGAGTCGGCCGGTCGGTTATTGATCGGCACCACCCAGCGTCGCATACTGCAGTTTAGTATCGAATCCGGTGAGCGAACGGGTTTGTGGCAAATCGGCAGCTTCTGGGGTAGCACCTACCAAAGTGCCACGGTACTTGATATGAGATGGCGTAATGAACGACTATGGGCACTGGGATCAGACGGCTACCTCTACGCATTCTGAGCCCAGCCGGTTGCATGGCGATGGCCTGCTACTGAATTCAAACCCCGAACAACACCGGGTGAGTTGTTAGCTTTTCTCCCGAAATCAATGACTTGAACCTCATTGATATGGCCGCGGCCACTCAAACACCAGAGCATGGTTTAATCAGCAGTAGGGTAGCGTAACAGGATGTCGTTTTATCCCTCGGATGAAAACAAAAATAGAGCGCGGGTTATTTCAGCCCCTCAGCCCACTCGCCTGCTAATCGCCAATGCCAAAGGCGGCAGTGGCAAAACCACGATTGCGACCAATCTGTCGAGCCTTTTTGCCAACCGTAACGAAACCGCCGTGCTGATCGATTACGACCCACAAGGCTCTGCTACGCAATGGCTGCAATCACGCCAGCCCGACCGGGCCCGCATTCACGGTGTGGCGGCCTACCGCAACGCCAATGCTCAGGTCACGCGCTCATTTCATTTGCGCAACATCCCGCCAGATACGTCCAAGGTCATCATCGACACACCCTCAGGCCTGACCGGGTCGCTGCTCAATGAGCTGGTGCGTGAGTGCGACATCATTATTATTCCGGTCACACCGTCGCCGATCGACATTCGGGCAACAACGCTGTTCATCAAAGACCTGTTGTTGTGTCCGGTCTTTCGTACTTCGCCCAAGCGGGTTGCCGTTGTCGCCAACCGAGCGCGCAAGAACACCCTGGTGTATTCAAAGCTGGAACTGTTTCTGCGCAGCCTGAAAATACCCTTCATCACCACCTTCCGCGACACCCAGTTTTATGTGCGCGCATCCGAGTATGGGCTGGGCCTATTCGACCTGGACAACGCCCAGAATAATGACTTGCTCGACTGGCAGGCTTTGATCGACTGGATCGACAGCTAAACCGGTTTGCCACCCAATCGTTGCCCGCAACCAGCCGGTTAAACCCCGAATCCTTCGTTATCTTCCTTTTTATCGTGTTTTTTTCGCGAAAACCCGATATTTAACGCCTTCAACGCTTGAATTTTCAATCGCGGCTGACAATAGTACAGTGCAGAAATTAATGACGGATACGCGCCTGCTTCAGGTGTTCGTTTCCAGTCAACATTGAAGTGTATTGTCGGTTTTTAATAACGACCTCACTTCTGCCAGAAATCGGGAACACTGAGAACAACTGAGGGGATAGACTCATGGCCGCCGCCAAGAAAAAAGCGACACCAAAGACACGCACCGCCAAAAAAACTGCCGCACGCAAAACATCCGCGCGTAAAACTCCGGCGACGCGCAAGACCGCTGCAAAACGCACGGCCTCGTCTGCCGCAATGACCTCACCGGTTGATGTCCTGAAGACAGAGATCGGCAAACTCCAGGTTGAACTCGAAAAGATGCGCGACAAAACGGTCGCAGACAGCGCTAAAACCCGTGACCAGCTCAAGAAAAAATTCGACGCCGCACGCAAGAAAGTTGCCGCCGCTCAGGCCAAACAGCAGGCCGCAGCTCTGCGCGCCAGAAGCAGTGCTACCCAAACAGCGAAAAACCAGTTGGCCAAGGCCAAGGCAACCTACCAGGCCGCCAAATCAGCCGCTGACGAACTGAAACAGGAATTCGACGCTGCCAAGGATGCCTATGTGGCAGCCGCCAACGAGAAGAAAGCCGCGGATACTCTGAACAAAGCGCTGGATAAAGTCCGCAAGGCAGAAGAAAAGAAAGCGGCGATCGCTGCCAAAAAAGCCGCCGACAAGGCTGCCAAAGCCGCTAAAGCCAAGGCCAAAAAAGCCAAAGCCAAACCCAAGAAAGGGGCAGCCAAGAAAACTGTGGCCAGTGCAGCCCCCAAAAAGACAGCGGTAAAAAAAACCACGGCCAAGAAGGCGACCACTCGTAAAGCCGCCCCTAAAAAGGCCGCACCGAAGAAAACCGCTGCCAAGAAAACCGTCGCCAAGAAAGCTCCGGCGAAAAAAGCAGCACCCAAGAAAGCCGCCGCCAAAAAGGCCGCCACCCCAAAAACGACCGTAAAGACAGCGGCACCGAAAAAAGCGACAGCCAAAAAGGCCGCTACCAAGAAGCCAGCGGCCGCCAAGAAAGCCCCGGCGAAAAAAGCCGCTTCAAAAAAACCAGCCCCGGTTAAAGCGCCTGCACCCAAGGCACCGGCAGCACCGCAAGCGGCACCCTCAGCTGCGCCATCTGCGCCCAGTGCACCGGCCGTAAGTAGCCCTGCCAACAGTGCACCGGCACCGGAAAAACCGGCAGCACCCAAGCAGCCGCTGGTGAATACCGTGCCGTCTGATGAAGGCCGTAGCCTGTTCGATCCGAAGAAAGACGCCTGATGCGAAGCCGGGCACAGAGAGAACACCTTCGTTGTTCACTCTGTGCCCGGTCATCCCGCATGCCTGGCCGGGTTACACCTTCTGCCCACTAATCTGCAATCTACCCAGCAACGTCTCCACCGCCTCGACGGACAAATCACAGTGTTCACTCATCTGAGTGACAATACGGCTGTGATCCGCTTGATCTGACGGTTCACTACCCAGACATCTTGCCAGCAGCGACAAGTCCCATCGCTCCAATGTCAGCTCCCAATCCAGCAACCGGGCCCGTTTCGGGTCAGACCGTTCCATAGCCAGTCGATAACGACGCACCCGATGCAATACCTGACGCGGACGACCCGCCCGAACGGCTTGCCAGCAGCTGACGTTAAACGCCAACTGATTGGTAACGGCGTATGCAGCCGCCAGTGCATCGTTAATGTGCAAGTGGGCATTCTGTTGCAGTGACAAAAGCGAGGCTTGCTCAACGGCATAGCAGCGCACTGCAAAGGACCAGAGGTCGGCCGATCGATCGTTGTCGGACTCAGTGTTGTCGGGTGTTTGATTCATGATGATGAATATCTGGAACGGCATCGGTAATCAGAGACAGTATCACAGCGCATTGGTAAACTGCGCGCCATGATTACCTTATCCAACGTTCAACTGCAGCGCGGTGGCAAGCCGTTGCTGGAAAACGCCTCCGCCACCCTATACCCCGGCGAACGCATTGCCGTGATTGGTGCCAATGGCAGCGGCAAGTCCACCCTGTTCCAGGTGCTTCAAGGCGACCAGAGCCTCGATGGCGGCACCGCCCGGGTACCTGCCAACTGGCGTGTCGCGCACATGGCTCAGGAAGTCGATGCCGTCGATCGCCAGGCGCTCGATTTTGTGCTGGATGGCGATGGCCACCTGCGTGAACTGGAAGCAGAACTGGCGTCTGCCCAGGCCGCTGGCGATGACGACCGCGTTGCCCATGCGCTCGGCGCGCTCGACACCTACAAGGCCTTCGAAAAACAGTCGCAAGCCGAACAATTGCTGATGGGGCTGGGCTTTGTCGTCACCGACTTCACCCGGCCTGTCTCCGCTTTCTCGGGCGGCTGGCGAGTCCGACTAAACCTCGCCCGGGCGCTGATGTCACCGGCCGATCTGTTGCTGCTCGACGAACCCACCAACCACCTCGACCTGCACACCTGTTACTGGCTCGAACGCTGGCTGCAACGTTACCCGGGAACGCTACTGCTGATTTCCCACGACCGGGACTTTATGGACGGCGTGGCGACCCAGGTGCTCAGCCTTGAACAACAGCAGCTGACACTCTATCGCGGCAACTACAGTCAGTTCGAACGCCAACGCAGTGAACGGCTGCGGTTGCAACAGGCCCAGTATGAGAAACAGCAGGCTCGGGTTGCGGAAATTCAATCCTTTGTCGATCGGTTTAAAGCCAAGGCTACCAAAGCCAAACAGGCGCAGAGCCGGGTAAAAATGCTGGAAAAAATGACGCTCACGGCACCAGCGCATGTCGACAATGGCTACGACCTGTCCATCCCCTGCTACGACAAAGTCTCCGACCCGCTGCTCAGCCTCAGCGAGGTCAGCCTCGGCTATGGCGACCGCACCGTGATCAGCAACGTTGAACTGACCCTGCACCCGGGCATGCGCGTTGGTCTGCTTGGGTTGAACGGCGCCGGCAAGTCTACGCTGGTCAAGGCGCTGGCGGGCACTTTGCAGCCACAAAGCGGAGAGATGGTGCGCGGCCAGCATTTGCGCATTGGGTATTTTGCCCAGCATCAGTTGGAGTCGCTCGACAGCCAGGCCAGCCCCATGGAGCATTTGCGCCGGCTCGATCCGACGGTGCGCGAGCAGACCTTCCGAAATTTTATCGGCCGCTTTGGTTTCGCTGGCGAGCGCGCCGATGAACCGGTCGGCCAATTTTCCGGTGGTGAAAAAGCCCGGGTTGCCCTGGCACTGATCGCCTGGCAGAAACCAAACGTACTGTTGCTCGACGAACCGACCAACCACCTCGATCTGGAAGTGCGGGATTCGCTGAACTTTGCACTGCAGCAATACGATGGTGCGGTGGTGCTGGTATCGCACGATCGCTATTTGCTGAACAACACGGCCGATACGTTCTGGTGGGTCAATGGTGGCCGAGTTACGGAGTACAGCGGTGATCTTGAGGACTACTTCCAAACCCTGCTGAAACAACCCGATAAACTCCAAGGGCATTCAACAGCCAGCGACAAGGAGTCATCAGCGGCCGACAAAAAGGCCCAGCGTCAGCAAAAAGCGGCCGAGCGGGAACGCCTCAAACCGCTGTTGCGACAGTTGAAAAAGGTTGAAGGCGATCTCGAAATCGCCCAGGCCAACCTGGCAGAGCTTGAAGCCCGGCTCGCCGACACCACCTTGTATCAGGAAGACCAGAAAGCCAACTTGCAGACAACCCTTCAGGCACAGGCCGATGGCCGCCAGAAGGTTGATGACCTGGAACAGCAATGGTTAACCCTGTCGGAACAAATAGAGGCGGCTGAACTGTCCACATAATCTGTGGATAAGTCTCTGGACAAGCCTTGGGCAGATGCCGCCAGGCCCCAGCCAATGGCCATTTGCAGCTCAGGGTGAAAAATGAATCAACGCCTTAAACGCTATTAAAATCAAGGCATTAGGGTTTGACAACCGGTCAGAATGCCAGGGCTGCCCGTGCAGCTTTGCAGAGTGGCCAATTGTGAATAAAACTGAGTATCGACCGGGGTTAGAATCCGAATTCAGCGCTACCCGATGCTTTTTCAAGACCCGGACAAGCCGTGTAATCCGGACACACCTTTTAGGAGAACACCATGAAAAAAGATGAAGAACGCAGTTTCGACCCGGTCGCCGACCGACTGATCAAATCCCGCAAGGTGGTTATTTGCGAGGAGATCAACCAGTCCATGGCCAAGCGGGTTATTGGTCAGCTACTGGCCATGGCCGATGAGTCCGACGAGGACATCCATTTGTTCATCAACAGCCAGGGTGGCCACGTTGAAGCCGGCGATACCATTCACGACATGATTCAGTACGTCGATGCCCGGGTCAAAGTGATCGGCACCGGCTACGTCGCCAGCGCTGGCACGCACATCTTTCTGGCGGCCGATAAAGAAGACCGCTATTGCCTGCCCAACACCCGCTTCCTGATTCATCAGCCGTCAGGCGGAGTAGGTGGCCAGGCCAGCGACATTGCGATCCAGGCCGAGCAGATCATCCGCATGCGTGAGCGTCTGGCGCAAATCATCGCCAACGCCACCGGCCAACCCATTGAACGCGTGCGCTCCGACATCGAGCGCGATCGCTGGCTGACCACGTCTGAAGCCATCGAGTACGGCATTGTCAGCCAGGTCGTTCGCTCGTCTAAAGAAATTAGCTGACACTTTCTTGCAGGCACAAAAAAAAGCCCGGCCAGAGCCGGGCTTTTTTTGTTCAGTCTCGCCAGTCCAGTCTTACTTGATCTTGGCTTCTTTGAACATGACGTGCTTGCGAACCACCGGGTCAAACTTTTTGAATTCCAGTTTGTCAGGTGTATTACGCTTGTTCTTGTCTGTGGTGTAGAAGTAGCCAGTGCCAGCGCTGGATACCAACTTGATCTTGTCACGCATGCTTCGGCTCCTTAAATCTTGTCGCCACGGGCACGAACGTCAGCCAGTACGGCCTCGATGCCCTTCTTGTCGATGATGCGCATGCCCTTTGATGAGACACGCAGTTTGACAAAACGCTTTTCACCCTCAACCCAAAAACGGTGAGTGTGCAGGTTCGGCAGGAACCGACGCTTGGTTTTGACGTGTGAGTGGGAAACATTGTTCCCGGTTACAGGACGCTTACCTGTAACTTGGCAAACTCTGGACATTATAAATCGCCTCCGATTCTTCGGTGCCACCGAGGTTAAACAAAAACCGGTCGACCCCCCGAAATGTATTGGTTCGGTCGCCCTGAAGCCTGCCTTACTGCAGACTCCTAACCCCCGATCCGCACTTTTGATCCGGGGCCCGGATAAAATGAGGCGCGATTTATACCAGAACACGCCATCAAGCTCAAGAGAAAGCGGCGAATAATTGAGCGAAATGCCTATTAACTCCAGTTTCGGAGTTCGCCACCAACTGAGTGTCAGGTGCCGGACACGGACTCCTGGCACGGACACAAACCCAACCTCCGAAATTTGAGTTAACCCTATATCCAGCCCCGTTCGGCAAAACTGACCACCACCCCGGCACCCACCACCATATGATCCAGTACCCGAACATCAATGGTACGCAGTGATTCCACCAGCCGGTCGGTGATCTGCCGGTCAGCCTGGCTGGGTTCGGCCACACCACTGGGGTGGTTATGCGCCAGTATCACCGCCGCTGCATTATGCTTCAGGGCCGTGCGCACCACCTCACGCGGATACACCGCCGCGCCGTCGATGGTGCCCGTGAACAGGGGTTCATACTGCAGCACCCGGTGCTGATTATCGAGCCAGATGCAGGCGAACACCTCGTGGGGCAGGCCGCGCATCTGTGCCAGCAGATATTGGCGGGTGTCTGCCGGCGAGGTGAGTGAGGGCGAGGCTTTCAGGTCATCCAGTAAATAACGCCGGCTCATTTCGAGCACCGCCTGCAGTTGCACGAACTTGGCCGAGCCCAGCCCCTTGCCCTGGCAAAAGCGGGCCTGATCTGCGGCCAGCAGGGTGCCCAGGCTGCCGTAGTCGGTCAGTAGCTGGCGGGCCAGATCCACCGCGCTGACACCGGGTAAACCGGTACGCAGGAAGATAGCCAGTAGTTCTGCATCGGTCAGGGCGCTGGCCCCGCGTTGCAGCAGTTTTTCCCGTGGCCGGTCTGAAGCCGGCCAGTCCTTGATTGACATGGTTGCGTCCTTTTTCGGGCAGACACCCTTGTCTGCCGGTCTCGAAGCGGAAGTGCCAACCGGGTTGTCACCCGCCCCGCTGTGATGAACACCAATCCCTTATGGTATTCTTGCCCTCTATTTTGAGTGGCAGAGCACGAGCATGCAAACCCCGAACCTGGAGACGCTGGCTGGCAAGCGCATCATTGTCGGCATTACCGGCGGCATCGCCGCCTACAAGGCGGCTGAACTGGTGCGCGAGCTGGTTCGGGCTGAGGCCGAGGTGCGGGTGGTGATGACCGATGCGGCCCGGGAATTCATAACGCCGCTCACGCTACAGGCACTCAGCGGCAACCCGGTGCATCATTCACTACTCGATGAAGCCGCTGAAATGGGCATGGGCCATATTGAACTGGCACGCTGGGCCGATCTGTTGCTTGTTGCGCCAGCCACCGCCGATTTCATTGCGCATCTGGCGGCGGGCTCGGGCCACGACCTGCTCAGTACCCTCTGGCTGGCGACCACGGCGCAGCGTGCGCTGGCGCCGGCCATGAACGAGAAAATGTGGCTCAATGCCGCCACCCAGGCCAATGTGGCCCGATTGCAACAGCTCTACCCGACACTCGCCTGGTTCGGGCCCGATGCCGGTCAGCAGGCCTGTGGCGATGTCGGCCCGGGCCGCATGCTCGAACCCCAGAATCTGGCTGAGCTCGCCGGCGGGTTGTTTCATCGGGGCAGCCTGACCGGTAAGCGGGTGGTGATTACCGCCGGCCCTACCCGCGAAGCACTGGACCCGGTGCGCTATCTGAGCAATCACAGCAGCGGCAAGATGGGCTTCGCACTGGCGCAAGCGGCGGCCGAGGCCGGTGCCCGGGTGACCCTGATTGCCGGGCCCGTGCACCTGCCGACACCGGACCGGGTCAGCCGAATCGATGTTATCAGCGCGCAACAGATGTACGAGGCCGCGCTCGGTGAACTGGGCGATGTTGATCTGTTTATCGGCACAGCAGCCGTCGCTGATTACCGCCCTGCGGAAACGGCCACCCAGAAAATGAAAAAGACCCCGGGCTCAGAACACCTGACGCTGCACCTGGTTCAGAACCCGGACATCATCGCCACCGTGGCCAGCCACGCCAAGCGGCCTGTCTGTGTAGTCGCCTTCGCGGCGGAGACTCAGGATGTGGAAGCCTACGCCCGGGCCAAGCTCGTCCGCAAACAGGTCGACTGGGTGGTAGCCAACGACGTGTCCCGCACCGACATCGCCTTCGGCAGCGACCAGAACGAAATACTGCTGGTTGGCGCTGATCGTCAGGATGCCTTTGGGCCGGCCTCGAAAAGCGCGGTGGCACGCTTTATCATCGCAACCATTAGCTGACACCACCCGACCTCTAAACCCAAACACCGGACCCTCGACTCTCCATGAAGAAACCGCTGAAGATCAAGAAACTCGATGCCCGCCTGGGCGACACCCTGCCATTGCCGCACTACGGCACCGAAGGCTCGGCCGGGCTCGACCTGCGCGCCTGTCTGGATGAGGCATTGACGCTCCAGCCCGGCCAAACCGAACTGATCGGTACCGGGCTTGCCATCTACGTAGAAGACCCGGCCTACGCCGCCATGATCCTGCCTCGCTCGGGCCTCGGTCACAAACATGGCATCGTGCTGGGCAATCTGGTGGGCCTGATCGACAGCGACTACCAGGGCGAGCTGATGGTGTCGTGCTGGAACCGGGGCAGCACCGAGTTCACCATCGAGCCTGGCGAACGCATCGCCCAACTGGTGCTGGTACCGGTCGTTCAGGCCGATTTTCAGTGGGTTGAGAGTTTCGAGGAAACCGACCGGGGCGCCGGTGGTTTCGGTCACACCGGTCGACATTAGTCGGAATTGTTCAACAAGGCTTAACCTGTCACTGAGCTTGGGCTAAAGTAGTTGAATGAAGTGAGCAATCACTGCACCCGCCAGTGCGACGGGGTGGCCGGTTGCTCAGCAGCACGATGTATTCAACCACCCTCTTTTAAGGAATTGTCTGTGGCGTTACTCGGCAACAAGAAGAACAAACCCAAGGCCAGTGAGAAGTCGACTCCGAGCACCACAGGCAATGCGGCCAATCGCAGTGTGTTCACCTATCTGATGGTGCCAATGCTGGCTATTGCCCTGTCGATCGGGGCCTCGGCCTGGTGGGTTATTAACCAGGCCATCGGCCCGGTTAACGAAACTCACCAGCAGCAGTTGATCAGCCAGGTTGGTGAGCAGTACGAAGCCTACTTCAACAATGTTCTGAACCAGCACCGCACACTGATGCAGCGCCTGGCCAGTGGCGATCAGCTGATCGATCTGCTGCAAAACGCCAGCCGGGCTGAACTCGATAGCGCCGAAGCACGTCTGGTCAACAACTTGCCGTACGGTCTTGCGGTGCATCTGTTTCCGCTTGGCGAGGCATCCCAGCAACCCAATGCCATGCCACCGCTGGCGTTCGCGGGCATGGACATGATCAGACGCACCGAGCAGGGCCAGAGCCTGCCATGGGAGGCCCACCAGCTCGATGGTGAACCCTACCTGCACTCGGTCATCGCGGTACGCAACGCAACGGGCACCCTAATCGGCACACTCAGCGTCAGCCAGGACATGGCCTATCTGGAGCAATCCCTGAACGGCATCGACAGCACTCAGGGCAACGTCGTGGTGGTGCAACAGTTTCAGGGCAGTAGTCAGCAGACGCTGCTGACGTACGGCGTAAAAACATCGAACCCGGTGCGCACCCTGCGTTCGGATAACCCGAACTGGACACTGACCTTCCAGCCCTCAGACGAGCTGGCGCAATCGACGGTCTTTGCTGCCACCAACCTCTGGGCCACCTTTGGGTTGATTTTCATCATCGCGCTCGTCTCGATGCTGGTCGCCGCCAGCCGGTTGCAGTCCGCCATGCGGCACGATGCGAATCTGTTTGCCCGGTTTATTCAGCGGGTGCTGAGCAATCAGTCGGTCGACAATCAACCCTATCGGCTGGGCTTGTTCAACTCGCTGGCCAAAAGCGTTAACCGCTTGCGCATGGGCAAGGGTACGCGCCCCAGCGCACCGGCCATGGTCTCCCAGGGCGGCCAGCCCTATGCCCAGACTCCGCCACCGTTGCCCGTGGCCGAAGAAGCCGATGACGACTTCGACGTCAGCATGCTGGAAAGCGACGACGACCTGCTGGGTATGGACTCTCCGGCACCGATGCACATGGGCCACAGCTCGCCGGTGTCTGCCGACATTTTCCGGGCTTATGACATTCGCGGCATTATGGGCGAAACCCTCGACAGCGACATCGCCCGCAAAATCGGCCTGGCCATTGGCAGCGAAGCGCTGGACCGCGGCGAACAAACCGTGGTGGTGGCGCGCGACGGTCGCCTGTCGAGCCCGGAGCTGAGCAAAGCCCTGATCGCCGGGCTGACTGCCAGCGGACGCGATGTCATCGATATCGGCGTGGTGCCCACACCTCTAGCCTATTACGCCACCCACACGCTGGGCACGCCCTCTTGCGTGATGGTGACCGGCAGCCATAACCCCAGCAACTATAACGGTTTCAAGATCGTACTGGCGGGCAACACCCTGTCGACCGACGACATTCTGAATCTGCACCGGCGCATCGAAGAAGAACGCTTCCACAGCGGTAACGGCAGCAGCACCAGCAGCGAGATCACACCCAGCTACATCAATCGGGTCACCGAAGATGTGAAGGTTTCACGACCGTTGAAGGTGGTTATCGACTGCGGCAACGGGGTGGCTGGCAACATCGCGCCCAAACTGATCAAGTCACTCGGTTGCCACGTTCTGCCCCTGTATTGCGACGTCGATGGCAACTTCCCGAACCACCACCCGGACCCGAGCGATCCGAAAAACCTGCAGGATCTGGCACGCACGGTCATCGAAACACGCGCCGACATCGGCCTGGCCTTCGATGGTGATGGCGACCGCATCGGGCTGGTGACCAACTCGGGCAAGATCATTCCGGCCGACCGATTGCTGATGTTGCTGGCCAAGGACATCATTACCCGCAACCCGGGCGCGACCGTTATCTATGACGTCAAATGCAGCCGCCGCTTGCAGGGGTTGATTGTCGGCTACGGCGGCAAGCCGCTGATGTGGAAAACCGGACACTCGCACATCAAACGCAAGATGAAAGAAGTCGATGCGCTGCTCGCCGGTGAGATGAGCGGTCACATCTTCTATAAAGAACGCTGGTACGGTTTTGACGATGCCCTCTACACGGCTTGCCGCCTGCTGGAGATTATCTCTGCCCGCAGCGACAGCCTCGATGCATTGTTTGGCAGTTTCCCGGAAGACATCAACACCCCGGAAATGAACATCTCCGCACCCGACGACCGCAAATTTCGCATCGTCGAGCAGCTGCAGCGCAATGCCGCCTTTCCCGGCGGACGCATTACCGACATCGATGGTTTGCGCGTCGATTTCCCGGATGGCTGGGGCCTGGTTCGTGCCTCCAATACCTCGCCCAAACTGGTGTGCCGGTTCGAAGCCGACACCGACCAGGCGATATCTCGCATTCAGGATGCCTTCCGCTCGCAGCTGCAAGCCGTTGACAGCCAGTTACAGATTCCCTTTTAATGCGGCGTTTTCTGGAAAGCACCGGGCACCTCGGGTAGCCCGGCGTTAACCTTGCGGGCCCGGCTGGCGGCTATTGCCACGCCGGGCACAGTCCATCCCGGACAGGTTTCATTTTCCGGTCTTCACCGCGCAGACAGTCATCAGTAGGTCATATCATGCCGCTCGATCGTAAAACCGCCCTGAACTTTGTGAACGTCCTGCACGAAGCCCTGCCATACCTGCAGAAGTTTCAGGGCGCCACCGTCGTCATCAAATACGGCGGCAACGCCATGGTTGACGACGTACTCAAAGCCAGCTTTGCCCGCGACATCGTGTTGCTCAAAACCGTGGGCATTAACCCGGTGGTGGTGCACGGCGGCGGCCCCCAAATTGGCGAGTTGCTGACCAAGCTGAATATCGAGAGCACATTCGTCAACGGCATGCGCGTCACCACCAGCGAAACCATGGACGTGGTTGAAATGGTGCTCGGCGGTCTGGTCAACAAAGACATCGTCAACCTGATCAACCAGGCTGGCGGCAAGGCCTTTGGCATTACCGGCAAGGACGGACACACCATTCAGGCCCGCAAGCTCAAGGTCACGCGCAAGACGCCGGACCTGGATACGTCGGAGATCATCGACATCGGCCACGTCGGGGAGGTGGATAAAGTCGATACCCGCCTGATCGAACTGATGACCGAAGGCGGCTACATTCCCGTCGTCGCCCCCATTGGCGTTGGTAAAGACGGGGCGTCCTACAACATCAATGCCGACCTCGTCGCCGGCAAGCTGGCCGAAGTGCTCGGCGCCGAAAAACTGATACTGCTGACGAACATCAGTGGCCTGCAGAACAAGGAAGGCCAGGTTTTGACCGGCCTGAGCACCGAGCAGGTAGATGCGTTGATTGCGGATGGCACCATCTACGGCGGCATGTTGCCGAAGATTCAGTGCGCCCTCGAGGCGATTCACAACGGCGTGACCAGCGCACACATCATCGACGGCCGGGTAGCGCACGCAACGTTGCTGGAAATCTTTTCGAACGAGGGCGTCGGTACGCTGATCACCAACAACGCCGACATTCTCGACCAGACGCAGATGGAACCCTCATGACCGAAAGTAACACCCAGGAAGGCTTGTCGCGTCGCGATCAGATTCTTCAGGCGCTGGCCCACATGCTGGAAAGCAGCCCGGGCAAAACCATCACCACCGCGCGCCTGGCCAAGGCCGTCGGTGTGTCGGAAGCGGCGCTGTATCGCCACTTTCCAAGCAAAGCAAAGATGTTCGAAGGGCTGATTGAGTTCATCGAAGAGACGCTGTTTTCCCGCGTTAGCCGAATACTGCAGGAAGAAAGCCGGGCCGTGGCCCAATGCGAAGCCGTACTGACGCTGCTGCTGCATTTCGCCGAACGCAACCCGGGCATGTGCCGCATTCTGATCGGCGATGCCCTGGCGGGTGAAGTGGAGCGACTGCGCTCCCGCGTCGCCCAGGTATTCGACCGGCTGGAAACCCAGATCAAACAGATACTGCGTGAAGCCGAACTGCGCGAAGGCCTGCGCACCGAAATGACCGCCACCCAGACCGCCAACCTGCTTCTGAGCGTTGCCGAAGGGCGCATCAATCAGTTCGTACGCAGCGAGTTCAAACGAATTCCCACTCAGGACTGGGACGCCCAATGGCGAGTACTGACCCAGGCAATTTTCAAATAGACCAGATCGTGTCAGGTGCCACCGGCACCTGACACGTCTCGTGCGCTCACGTCACACTGTTAGCGGCTCGTTTTAGAACCGAACCCGTAACCCGGTTCCAACCCGCGTCGCATTCCCCTCGCTTTCTTCCGGCAGAAACACCTCGGCAAAGTTGTAGGCACTCACCTGGTTCGAGAACCGGATTTCATGCATACCGGCAAACATCAGCTGCGTTTCGTCAATGGTTTCAGCATCGTTTTCCTGGGCGGAATACCCACCCGTTAAACGCAGCCGATTCTGCCAGCGGGTGATGTCCAGCGGCAGTTCAGCGAAACCGACAAAACTGGTGCCGTTGAGATCCTGATCTCCATTACCGGCAAATTGTAGCAAGCCACCCACGGTGATTTCGTTCAAATAGTACTCACCCACCAGGCGAAACAACTGTGTGTTGGTATTTGCACCGTTGACTTCAAACGCACCGGACACACTGAACGCCTGCTGGGCCATGGTTGCCGCCAGTGAGATACCCGTCTCACCATTGGGGTTCTGGGCGGGCAGCACCGCACCATCGAAACTCAGGCCATTGCCCAGGTCGTTTGAGGTAAAGTTAATGCCCGTGTTGTAGCCTTCGAACTTGGCACCGGTGGGTAAGTTACCGTTTGCTAGCATGCCATCGCCCAATATAAGCGAAAAATTGATGGGGTCTTCATCCATCAGGTTCAGATAAGACTGGGTCTTGGTCAGCGGTGTCGGTCCGCCAAAGAGACGCACCGTGCCGAATTCGCCCTCCAGCCCCACGTGGCCGCGCAGGGCCTGAGGTGCACCAGCCTCAACGATATCGGCATAAAGCCGGGCATCGAAGACCGCCGTGATCGACGGATCTATTTCGGAGTTACCCCGAAACCCAAAGTGGGACAAGCCACCATCAATGCCCAGACTGGTGCCGTCATCGTTGTTATTCACATAGGTATTGGCATTCGCCGAACCGTAAATCGTGGTCGCGGCCTGGGTAGCAGATGCCACACCCAACGCCAGAACCGGGATTGTCCACAACGTTTTCATAAAGACTCCTTATCGGTTGATTGCCAGGCTCTGGATTACCCGGATGAAAGTCGCCACGTTAGCGAGTGCCGACTGCCGGGTAGCCTGAGAGTCGAGTCTGGGTTGCCTGTTGAGCATACGCGCTCAGAGTGACCGATTCTGAGAGGCAGGTCAAAGCAGCGAAATCTGCTGATTTAGCTATACTGTCATCACGCTTCCGACCTTGAACTGCTGCTATGGATAACTGGATCAGTCACTATCAACAACTTCCTCATGCCGACCAGCGCGCGCAGTTCCTCAGTACCCTGGTGCATCACTACACCGAATTGTTCGACGCTACCCAGAGTGGCTTCCTGCTGCTGGATGGCCAGTTACGGATTCTGTCGCATAACCAACTGGCAGAAACCCTCTTCGGCTTTGTGCCCAGGCCCGGCGACCCAATGCCCCAGCCCGGCGATTTGTTTGAAGTCGGCAGCGATGCCGACCCGTCCGGGCACGACTGCATACTGACGCGGGCGCTGCAGGAAGACCGGCCGCTGTCGAGCATTCAGACAGTACGTCGCGACGGCCAACGCCACTGGCTGCGCCTGACCGCCATTCCCGTCACTCTGATGGCCGATGCACAGGTGCTGGTCGTCATTCAGGACGTCAGCGCTGAACAACGATTACAGCAGGATGTGCTGCAACAGCAACAAGCGCTGGAGCAGGCCCGTACGCGGGATTCGCTAACCGGCCTGTTCAACCGGCGCTACATTCTCGATGAGCTCGGCCAGTTGAATGCCCTCGCCAAGCGCTACCGCTCCCGCTTCTGCATCGCGCTGATCGACCTCGATCACTTCAAAGGCGTTAACGACACCTACGGTCATGCCGTGGCAGACACCGTGCTGCGCACCCTGGGCGAGCTGATTCAGGACGAACTGCGTGACGCCGACATCAGTGCCCGTTACGGCGAGGAAGAGTTCATGGTGCTCATGCCGGAAACCGGCATCGACGCTGGCATCAGCACACTCGACCGCCTGCGCCGGCGTTTCAGTGAAACCCGGGTGTCGGGCATCAAACGCTCTCTGACGCTGAGTGCTGGGGTGATTGAATGGCAGCCGGGGTTGTCGCTGGAACAGCTCGTGTTCAAGACCGACCAGCGCCTGGCCATGGCCAAATACGCTGGCCGCAACCAGGTGTGTGGGGATCTTTAGATCGCCGAGTCTGTTGTCAGTGCCTTGAACTCCGCATTGCGCCGCAGGCTCTTGAACGAATCGTCGGTCTTCGCTTCGTCGCGATAAGACGGTGTCAGGTTAATCGCCTTTTCCAGAAACTCCATCGCCACCGTCGGCTCATCGCTCTGGGCGTAAGCACAGGCCATTTGGTAGTAGGCGTGGGCGTGGTCCGGATCGATGTCGAGGGCTTGCTGGCTGAGGTTGATCGCCCATTTGGTTTCATCGATTTCCAATGCCGCGTCGGCCTTATAGGTCAGGGCCTCGGTGTCGAACGGACGCAGTGTCAGAATCTGATCGTAGATCTGGATCTTGCTGTGCGGGTTGGTTTCCTGGCTGGCGCGCAGCCACAACGAATGAATTTCGTTGGTTTTTTCGATCTCCTCGCGGTTTTCCTCGATCACCTGCGACTTCTGCTTCAGATTACGCTCCAGTGCTTTCAGCCGTTTCTCGTAGGAGGCCACCAACTTGGAGACTTCGCGGTCGGCGTAGGTATGGGCCTTTTCCTTGATGTCGCGGATGTTGGCGTAGCCGACCACAACCAGCAGTGAGGTAACCCCGGCGATCAGGTAAAAGAAGTAGGTGACGGTGTCGATGGAGTAGGTGACCGACTGGGTAGCCAGCTCCAACTGCTTGGCGTTCAGCTTGTCGGAGTACTCGACCCGGAAGTTGGCCATATCGAGCCGCAGCTGACGGACTTCGTCCAGCAGATAGCGTTCGATAAAGGGGTTGTACATGGCTTCGTCGAGTTCTTCGATGGCGTCAACGACGTCGTCTTCGGAGTAGGTATCGGCTGCCGAGGGCAACCGGTCAGCAGGTTCACCCCAGGCTGGCAAGGCCAGCACCGAGATGATGAGCAGGGAGATTAGCCCAGTCAGGCTACGCATTGGCTTTTGTCCTGTTTGGTCGGTTCGATCAGCGTTTCGTGAAGCAGCTTCAGCGCTGCCTCATACTGATCGTCCTCGACTACAAGACGAATGTCTACCTGTCGCATGCCCTGATGTATGGCCAGCACACTGATATTGTCGTCTGCCAGCGACTGACTGATGCGTGCCAGAATGCCCGGCACGTTCATGTCACTGCCAATGACCGAGACCATGGAGATCTTGCGGCTGGAAATGTCGGCCCCGGGATAGTACCGCTCCAGGCGCGACTTGATGCGCTTGATCACCTTCAGGCCAGTATCGAGATACATGGTGACGGTATTGGCGTTGTGTTCTTTGGCCAGCATCGGTACTTCGAAATCCTGCACCAGCTTCTGAATCTCGAGAAACTGATTCGGTTCGCCAACCATGTCCTGATCGAACACATCCAGTGCAAAAATGTGCGGCTTGCCAGCCACAATTTCGACGCACGGCTTTTCACTGCGGTAATCGTTGGTGATCAGCGTACCGTCGTGATCCGGCTCAAAGGTGTTTTTGACCCGCAAGGCAATGCCTTTCTGGCGCAGACCCTTGGCCGCTTTCGGGTGAATCGCTTCCATCCCGATCAGCGACAGCTGGTCAGCCACGTCGTAGTTGGTACGACCGATGGGCATAACCTTATCAGCACCGACGACTTTCGGGTCGGCCGTCGACAGATGGTATTCCTTGTGGATCACGGCTTCGCGGGCGTCGGTCAGTTCGGCGACCTTGCTGAAGGTAATCTCGCTGTAGCCCCGGTCGAAGGTCTTCATCAGGCCTTCCTTGCACTGGGTGTAGCCAGTCACGATCGGCATTTCCTGGCTCAGGTCAAAGCGGCTGAAGGTCTTATGGATTTTCTCATCCATCATCAGGTTGTCCGGCTCTCGCCAGCCCGTCAGATCGACAAAGCGGGCGTTGATGCCTTCGGCCTGCAGCAACAAGGCGGTGTTAAAGGCGCTGTGCGCCTCACCGACACCGGCCAGCATTTCGCGCACGGTGGCCAGGTGCTCTTCGATCTGGAAATGACCGAATGAACACACCCTCTGCAAATCGAGCAAACAGCTGCGAATGCCTTCCATGCGCTCGGTGATGAACTGGTCGGCCTGTTTGCGTGAGTGCGGCATTTCAAACATGCGGGCATTCACTTCACGCATGGCCTTGGCCGCATCGGTCAGGCGTTCGCTCCACTCCCAGTCGGAGTCATCGTTCGCGAACAGGGCGTAAACACCGGGTTCCTTGCTCTTTTTATGCTCCAGCAGCAGATTGGTGATGCCGCCATAGGCCGATACCACAAAGATGCGCTGATAAAGCGTTTCCGGGTCGCGGTGAATTTGTACAATATTATCGCGCACTGCGACGTAGTCGTTCATCGATGTCCCACCGATTTTCTCGACAGTATGCTGTGCCATTAACCTAAAACCTCCTGAGCTCTCACCGGACCGGTCTGCATGCGGCGTGTCCTGCCGCGGCTGGTCTGGCTGACTCTGATTACACTGTATTGATTGCGCGCCGACAGCGGCGCTCTAATAAAACTGACCTAGATCGAACCTAAAACCGACTTCGGGCACTGATTGCTGACACCCAGTGCTCGAAAACGGTCTTGGAAGCCTGCTCGTTGGCAGGCTTCTCGATTATTGCGCCTCAGTCAGTAACGGCGTCCGCTTCCAGCGGGTAGGCACCGTCCGGGCCGTGCGTTTCCTTGCCATTCAACGGCGGGTTGAAGGCACAGGCCAGTTGCAGTTCTTTTTTGGCCTTCAGGATGTGATCGTCATGCTTGTCAAGAATGTAGATCGTTCCTGGCTTGATGTCATGTTCGATTCCGGTGGCCTTGTCGAGAATCGACCCTTCACCGGAAATGCAGTACACCGACTCCAGGTGATTCTTGTAGTGAATCGGGGTTTCGGTGTTGGCATAAATGGTGGTGATGTGGAATGAGAAGCCCATGCCGTCATCTTTCAGCGACATGCGCACGCTTTCCCACGTATCGCTGGCGACACGGCGGTCGGATTTTCGGCATTCTTCCAGAGTACGTACAATCATCTAAAATTCTCCTTTGGGCCTGCCCGTGAGGCAGGCGAGTGTTTCCGCAACAAAGTTTCCGCAACAAATGAGTGAGTAGCGCTGGCTTAGCTGGCTTTCGCGCGAGCTTCCGGCAATACCTTGGCAAAAGCCGACTCGAGAATGTCGATACCCTTGTTCAGATCGTCCAGCGGTATGGTCAGCGGGCACAGGCATTTAACGACTTCATCCCATGGACCACTGGTTTCAACGATCAGGCCCTTGGCGAAGGCCTCTTTGCAGATCGCACCGGCAATATCACCATCGGCGACCGCGATACCGCGCATCATGCCACGGCCTTTCAGGTGCATTTCAGATTCACCGAAGCGTTTAATGATGTCAGTAAAGCGTTTCTCAAGGATGTCGGCGCGCTTGGCGATTTCGCCTTCGAAGGCGTTGTCTTTCCAGTACTCTTCCAGTGCGACCCGGGCGGTTACAAAGGCCAGGTTGTTGCCGCGGAAGGTACCGTTGTGCTCACCGGGTTCCCACTGGTCCAGTTCCGGACGCATCAGGGTCACCGCAAACGGCAGACCATAGCCTGATAGTGACTTGGACAGAGTAACGATGTCTGGCTTCACGCCCGCCGGTTCAAAGCTGAAGAAGGTGCCGGTGCGGCCACAACCGGCCTGAATGTCATCAATAATAAACAGCATGTCGTGCTTGCGGCACAGGCTTTCCAGCTCCTGCAGCCAGTCCATGCGAGCGGCGTTCAGGCCACCTTCGCCCTGAACGGTTTCGACGATAACGGCAGCCGGTACTTCAACGCCGCTGCCCGGGTCGGTCAGCATCTGGTCGAGCAATTTCAGGCCCATGAAATCATCACCTTCATGGCCGTAGTTGTCATAAGGGATGCGCGTCACATCGCCCAGCGATACACCGGCACCGCCACGCTGACCCTTGTTACCCGTTACCGCCTGGGCACCCAGGGTGCAGCCGTGATAGCCGTTGGTGAACGAGACAATACCGGCACGGCCTTTGGCCTTACGGGCAATTTTCAACGCCACTTCAACCGCGTTGGTCCCGGTTGGGCCGGTGAACTGCACTTTGTAGTTCATGCCACGCGGTTCCATGATGATGTCCTTAAACGCCTGCAGAAAGCGCTCTTTGGCATCGGTGTACATGTCGAGCCCGTGGGTGACGCCGTCGCTGGCAATGTAGTCGATCAGCGGTTTTTTCAGCAGATCGTTGTTGTGGCCGTAGTTCAAGGTACCGGCACCGGCCAGAAAGTCGATGTAGGACTGGCCGTCGCGGTTGGTCAGGCGGGCATTCTTGGCCGTGGTGAACACGGTGGGGAATGACCGGCAATACGAACGAACTTGTGATTCAACCTGGTTAAAAATATCCATGTTGTGTCTCCAATGCTGTGAATTCAAAAAAGGGTTAGTTGACTAAACGTTTCAATAAAGCTCTCAAAGCTGCACCAGGCCACGTGTCTCAGCGACGGATGGGCCCAATGCGATACAGCTCTTCGGATTCGTGCTTGCCACCAAAATGCTGGTCTTTGTCGAACAGGACACTGACACCCAGCTCGGCTTCCCACTCCCGGGCCAGCGCTTTAAACAACCGCTGAGAGGGTTCGTTGTCCGGGGTGATGGTGGTTTCGAGCCAGCTGACGGTGTGCATTGTGTCGCGCGCCATCAGGTGCTGGATCATTTTCTTGGCCAGACCCTTGCCGCGTGCTGCCTCACCGACCACAACCTGCCACAAAAAGTAGGTATCCGGGTTGCCCGGCTTTATATAGCCGGAAACAAACCCTACCAGTTCCCCGTCCAGCTCCGCTGCCACGGCGGTTTCGCCGAAATGCGTGGTCTGCAACAGGTTGCAGTACAGCGAATTGGTGTCCAGCGGCGGGCTTTGCTCTACCAACCGGTGAACGGCCAGACCTTCGTCGGACCGGGGTGTTCTCAATGTGATGCTCATCGTCAGTTGTTCACCTCGTTTGGCGACCCTGGATCGGGCCGGGCTGAACGTTAATTATGTATCTAATCTTTAGTATGCGAATCATTTTAACACAGTTACTGCCCTAAAGATCAAGCATGATGGCAACATCGTTTTGTGAAACCTTTCGCTTTCTAAAATTTAACTTGTGATGGAATGGGTAAAAAGGCTAATCTATATAGCGTCTCGAAATTGTTTCATTAGAGGACGAACCTTTTATCATGCGATATAATCTGGCCCTGATGGGCGACCAAACACCGTGGGTAAAGGACCAAACAATGAAACGAGTGGATGAAGTACTGGTGTCATTGCGCCGAATTATTCGCGCTACAGACATTCATTCGAAGCAGTTAAGCAAGCACAGCGGGCTGACCTCTCCCCAGTTACTGATACTGATGGCCATCAGCAAGCTTGGCGATGTCACCATAGGTACCGTCGCCAAGGACGTGAACCTCAGTCAGGCCACCGTAACGACCATTCTGGATCGGCTGGAAAAGCGAGATCTGGTACGGCGGGTACGCAGCGAGGTCGATCGGCGCCGGGTGCACGCGCAACTGACCGAGGAAGGCAAAAAGGTCGTCGAAGACGCCCCAAGCCCCTTGCAGGAGAGCTTTGTCGAGAAGTTCGATCAACTCCCGGAATGGGAGCAGACCATGTTGCTGTCGAGTGTTCAAAAGCTGGCTGAGCTGATGCAGGCGTCTAATATTGACGCGTCGCCTGTGCTGTATGTCGGCGATGTTACCCATCACCTGACGGGCACTCAGGGGCGGTAAGCCCCTGCTGTTCCGTTAGACGGGCTCTCTGTTGGCGCTGAAGTACTCCTCCCGGAGCAACCCGTACAGTACCCCGGTTTCACCGTAGTACCGGTCCGTTTCTTCGGTAAAACGCAGCCCGATGCGCTCCATCACCCGATGAGAGCGATAATTATCCGTCGCTGCGATCGCCCACACCGCTGGCAGATTCAGGTGCTCGAACCCATACGACATCACCTTGCTGGCCGCTTCGGTTGCCACACCCTTGCCCCAATCCGGCTCCGCCAGGTGCCAGCCAATTTCGATATGTTCCGAAAAAGTGTCGTCGCCAAAAGGCAGCGCCTTGAGCAGGATGATGCCTGCGAGCCGACCGCTGTCTTTCCAGCGGATGGTAAAGGTACCTGAGCCCGGAGTATGAGCCTCCCAGCGTTCAGCACGATCGACGTAACGTCGGGTCATTAGGCTCAGGTCTGGTGGGTCGGTCCAGCCCAGGGGCAGGCGCACGGCCTCTGACTGATACATCACCTGATGTTCCAGCAAGTCGGTTTCAGGGTTGTAGCGGTTCAACCAAAAGCGTTCGGTCTCCAGTTTCATGACCAGGGCTCCCTTGCTGCACAAAACGGCATCGTGCCACTGCGGTGACGCTGCGTTCCATCCTGTGCATTTTTGTAAGATGGGCTACCAATTGCGCAGCGCTGAACTACTTTCAACGGTGAGGCTTCGGAACTGAACCGGGCTTCACCTGTGATGGGGGGTTACCCCTGTATGAGGGCGGTTGGGCTGGCTACTGCCGGGCTTAACGCCGGTGGTACCCACCGCCCCACTTTTTCAGTACGACACCCACCATGCCTTCAACTGCCAAGGCCAGGCATAAACCGATGCGTGCCTGCTTACTGCGGGCGAACGGTTAACTGCGTGCTGCTCAGACGCACCTGCAATCGCACGCTGTCGTTGGCTGGCACCGGCAAACTGATGCCTGCCTGATCGTTGCGATTCTGATCCCAGTGAGACAGATCCAGCACGGCTTCGACGTCATGGCTGTTGCGGTTGGTCAGCACCAGTTCCCATTGCTGCCCGCTTAACGATTCGGTACCCAGCGTCACCATGTCAGATGACCCTAGCGACAGGGTCGTCCGGTTTTCCTGTTCCGGCTGGTAATGCGTTTCAAGCAAGGCAACCTGTTGGTCCCAGACGGCAATCTGCAGAGGGCCGGCAATGGCGGGCAGGGCGTCGTCAGCGCTGACGGTCATGTGCCACTGGCCCGGCATACTGCCTTGCTGGCGAGTTGACCAGTTAAACCGATATTGATGATCAACACTGGCCAACGCCACTTCTTCAACCGGAATCCAGGCATGGCTGTTGGCCGGCATCCGGATGGGCTCGTCCGAGCTCAGGGTGGCCTGACCACTGCTGTCACCGGCCTTTGGACGGCTTACATCGGCCGACTCTAAGTCTGCCATGGCATTTCTTACCATCATCGTGACCGGCTGCTGGCTGCTCTGGGCATAGCTGTACCCCGGTGCATTCAGGTCGTAATCGGCGTCATTGTGAAGCACCAGTTGCTGCAACAGCACCGGGTTGTCAGCGCGATGATCGAGGCTGTAACGAACCTCAGCCGACACTCGGTTATCAAACCAGGCATAGGCCAAGTCATTGGTGCGATCGTCTGGCTGATGCACCCGCAGCGACAAGCTCTCTTCCTGATTCTGGCCAACAATCCAGCTTAGCCGATCCCAGGCGGTCTTTGGCAAAGAGCGGCGCACACCGGCCTGCGATAGGATCAGCACGTCATCCGTTACGCTGACAACGGTCCAGGAGCCGGGCCAGTCGCCAACCTGAACCAGCGAGCCTTCGTTGACCCACGAAACGGCATCGGTCGACTGCCAGGATACCTGCAGATCAGGATCGGTCGCCGACCACCAGAACGTTCCGGCGGATAACTGATCTACCGGCAGCGGCAGCGGTGTTTCGGCCTGTCGCAGGGTGGCCGAACGGGCTACCCAGCTGCCATTTCCGGTCAAATAGAGCCAGTCAGCGGCAACGGGCTCCTGGGCTGCCGCAAACGGGGTGACACAGATCAGGGCGGCACTGAGCAGCCCTGGTCGAAAAATGCTTAACGGATTCATGTTGAATCTCCCTGCAATCCGGCGTTGCCGACATGGTTCACGGGCGCCGGGTTGATCACGGACACCTCATCCGGGTCAGTGTAAAGCGCACCTTCGGGATTGTCTTCTCCCTTACAGTGATCATACGCCCGGGCCAAACGCCTGGGTGGTGCATCAACCAATACCTGACAGCGCGATGCCGTTGTGTTTTCCTAAGCGGGTCCATTCAAACGAGCACCTGGCACGCCGTGACCGACAGTCCGCTTTTCCACTACTCCCAGTTGCTGATCAGCCATCTGCCCGAGGGCCCAGAGCTCGGTGTTCACGCCCTGTTTCTGGCCGTCATGGCGCTGGCCTTTTTGTTTCACCGGGTGCACTGGTTTTTACTGGTGATATTAGGCTGGGTTCTGTTCGCTGTGCATCCTGAATCGGCCAGCACCCCGGACCCTGTCTGGAGTATGGCGATTTTGTGGCTGGGCTGGCTGAGCGCCCAGTGGCGGTCTGACCATGCCTTGCGCCGCCCGACGATCTGGCTGCCGGGGCTGGTGCTCATCGCCGCCGCCGGAGCCCCGGGCCTGCCGCTGCCTTCAGCCCTGCTGGCGCCCGACCTCCCCGGGCTGAGCCCACTGCCCGGTGTTGGTTTACCCGCACTTACACTGTGCCTGGCGTTTCTGGCGCTGCTGTCGATTTTGTTCCGATATTTTCTGGCACCGGGGGCCAGTTGGCCCTGGCAACTGGGGGGCTGGGTGCTCACACTATGGTTGAGCCTGCAGCCAGAGGGTTCGCCCCTGGTGTGGGCCGGCTGGGCAGCGGTCATTGCGGCCTTACTGATGACCGATGCCTACTCGGTCGCCTATCGCGATGCGCTGACCGGCATTCCCAACCGCCGGGCCCTGACTCAGATGCAGCGCACCCTGGGCCGGCACTACGCCATAGCAATGGGAGATGTCGACCATTTCAAGTCATTTAACGACACCTGGGGCCACGAGACAGGCGATCAGGTACTGAAGCTGGTGGCGCGGGTACTGTCGCAGCACCGCTTGCCGGTCAAAGTGTTCCGCTATGGCGGGGAAGAATTCACCCTGGTGTTCAGAGGCATGACCGCAGACCAGGCCACTCCGATACTCGACACTCTGCGCGAACGAGTGGCGGCCTACCCACTGACCGTGCGCAAACCCGGCCGGCCAGCCTCGGTACGCAAGGGCAAGCGACAGCGTGGCCAATCCAACCCGGCCAAACAGGTCAGTATCACCCTGTCGTTCGGCGTTACCGACGCCACCAAAGCAGACGCCTCACCCGACGCCGCACTGCAGCGGGCGGACAAAGCGCTCTACAAAGCCAAACAGGCGGGGCGTAACTGCGTCAGGGCGGGTTAGTGTCTTAAGCCATTATTGTTTGGACGGATAGGGCACGTACCCATCATCACCAGGAACCGGATCAAACTGATGGTTCTGCCAGCGCTGCCGGGCGTCGTCGATCAGCGCCGTGTTTGTTGCCACAAAATTCCAGTCCATCCGTCGCGGGCCCAGGGGTTCGCCTCCGAACACCACAAAGTGCGCGCCGGCTTCCCAGGTGATCGTCAGCGATTCACCGGTTACCAGTAACTGGTATTTATCGATCGGTTGCTGCTGGGCGCTGAGTTCACCGTTCAGTAAATAAAGCCCCCATTGCCAGGTTTCCGAGGGCTTTTGCAGTGTGATCTGGCCTGCCTGCTGACAGCGACTGTCGAGCAGCGCCAGGGGTGAATCAACCTCCGCCGGTGCTCGCCGTGTTTGCCATTCACCGGCCACCAGCACCCAGTCGGCGCCGGCTTCCTGCCAGTGGGGCAAGTCTTTGCCTGCAACATGTTCGAAGCGGGGCGTGCCGGTTTCGGTGGCTTCAGGCTGGGCGACCCAGAACTGCAGGCCCTCTATCGGGCTGTCGATTTGCCGTTCAGATTCCGGGCTGCGTTCTGAGTGCGCGATGCCATGGCCTGCGGTCATCCAGTTCAAATCCCCCGGGGCGATGACCTGATCACTGCCGAGAGAATCCTTGTGCACCATCTTGCCGGCAAACAGCCAGGTAACCGTCGCCAAACCGATGTGCGGATGAGGGGGGACATCGACGCCCTGGCCTTTGGGCAAAGTGTGCGGGCCCATGTGATCCAGGAACACAAAGGGGCCGCAGTGGCGCGCGGCCGACTGGGGCAATACCCGGCGAATGGGCAGTCCCATCAGGTCCTGCTCGCGCGGGCGCAATAGGGTTGGTTCAGTGGGGGTTGTCATGAAGCCTCGTCAATACATAGGCTTGCAGGGCGATGGCGTCGTTTTCTTCGAGCTTTTGCCATTGCAAACCAATGGTGCTGGTGCCTTTGTCGCCGTCGAGCACGAAAGAGCGGACGATGCCTTGCAAGCGCATCACTTTCTCCACCGAGCCCAAATTAAGCTTGGTGATCAGGGTGATCACTTCACCCGGATCGATCGCCTGAACCCGGGCCCGCAGTCGCCCGCCATCAGTACTGAGATCAATGATCTCTGAATTATTGCGCTCACCCTGGTACACCAGGGTCGCATGCACGCTAACCTTGGCGCGCACAGCCTTGCGCACTTCGCCAAGGAACAACTGGTTGGGCATCGCCAGGTGCAAATGCGGGAAGGGCGACACCGACACATGAATGACGTGGGTGCGAAACGCGCAGGCGCCGTTAATCTTGTTGGCGAATAAACGGACGTTCAGATTGGTGTCGAGTTTGACGGAAATCGGATGACCGTGTGCCAGCGGTGTGGTCACAATGACGGATTTACCGGGCCGGTAGCCGACCAGAATGCTTCGGTCGCGCTCGGTAGTATAGCCGTCGATCTCCAGCTGCAGCGGTTGACCGGGTAACAGCTGCAATGATTCGAAAGTCGCGGTCTTGGTTTCGGGTTTGTCTGCCATGAGGGCTCAGAGTCCATGTGCCTTGGCACAGAATAGACACTATTGGCGCCAACCTCTATACCCATGCGTCGCCGGAGGCGCATTCGCGCCCCCTCTTTATAGGTGCTTGAAAAAAGCGGCCTGCCTTTTTCAAGAACACGAGAATCAAAAAATGTGATTTTTGCTTCTCTCCCAAAACCGATAACCAGGCGGTCATCGGTTTTGCCGTAACATTCCTGTTACGGAAAGTTAGTGGCTTCGGCGCAGCATCAGGACAAATGCCGCCAGGGCAATGGCCAACAACACAGCACTGCCATACGTCAGGCCTTCGACCATGGTTAGGCCGAGAATGAAATTCGGCGAATAGCCACACATGGCCCAGACTTCAAACACGTTCGGAAACCAGACATCCAGGGGCAGCCAACTGGGGAAACCCGCATCGAAGTTGCACACCCCTTCGTAAGTACCACGCTCAACCTGCATCGTGCGATAACTGCGCTCCATCAGGCCAGCGACGCAGACGATAACCCCCAGCTGGGCAATCAGCCGGCCCCAATACAACCGGTACAACACCAGGCCAACACTGCCAGCAATAATGCCGCCAAGCGTCCACACCCGGGCATGAATGCACAGGACGCAGGGCGGTTCATCGAGCACATGCTGGTAAAACAGCGCAACGCCTTCCAGTCCCAGCCCGACCAGCACAATGGCCAGCCAGTACCAGGGGGTCAGCAGCAGGCGGTGCAATCGATTCAACATCGTAAATCCTTAGTCATTAAAATCGGAATGGCCCGTTAGATACTCCGGCCATTCTAACGGCAATTCAGGCGATATCGGGAGTCTCGATGGTCACGGTTTACCGGTCCATGACAGTTCCACCAGCACAGGGTAATGATCGCTGGGGTAAATGCCTTGATAGGCATCATCAAATCGTTGCAACCGGTCGACTGGGCTCAAGGCGGGGTTGATCAGAATGTGGTCGATCGCCGGAATCAGATGCCAGCCCCGGTTATGATGAAAGGTGCTTCCCGCCGGTCGCAACAACTCAAGCCCCTGCTTTTTCAGAAACCCCATGGGCGACCAGAACGACGGTGCATTGAAATCGCCCAGCACAACCGTGGGCACCCCGACATCGAGCCAGGGCTCAATGCGTTCGGCGACCAGCCTCGCCGACAGCCGCCGGTTACGGCCGCTGCCATAATCGAAATGATTGTTGACCACCACCAGCCGCTCGCCACTGTCGCGATGCTCAAGATCTACCCAGGTGGTGAAGGCCGGGTAGGAGTCGTTAAAGGTACGGCTGTAGATCTCGTCGGGCGTTTCGGAGTAGAAAAACCAGCCCTGGTCACGCAGTTCAAACGAGTCGGTGCGAAACAGGATCGGCTGGGTGATGGGGAACTCGGCGGCATCGCCGTAGGCACCGACACTGTAGTCCGGATAGTGCTCTAATACCCAATCGAGCTGACTGTTCTCAGTGTTGAAATGCCCGCCAACAAAGGTCTCCATCTCCTGAAAAGCGATGATGTCAGCCTGCATGTCACCAATAACCTGACGCACGGCATCGCGCCGCTCATCCCAGACAATGTCGTCCTGATTCGGTGTGGTGTAGTGGATGTTAAAGGAAGCAACCCGAACGGTTTCAGCCGGTGCCGCCAACGCCCAGCTCAGCAGCAGACCCAAAGCCAGAATGGACTTAACAGCCCGGCGGTAGTGCTCAACCTGAAGCATCCGGATAACACGCCCCCCTTATCGGTACAGAGTCTTCATGAATTCAGGCACGGCCAGCGCACCCCGGTGAATATCCGCGTTGTAATACCGGGTCTCAAAGGCCTTGTCCCGGGCTGCCTGCTGCCGAAAGTCGGTCACCGTCAGGCCCTTGCTGGCCAGGGTACAGCTCCACCAACCCGACGGATAAATCGGCTGGGGAAAGGGCAGGGTGTGGTGCGATTCAAACCCGGCTGCGCGCATCTCGCCAATCATTTCGGCGATCAGATTATCGGTATGAAACAGCGGGCTTTCACTTTGCTGCACCAACAGACCATCGTCACCCAGAGCGCGCAGGCAATGACCAAAGAATTCCCGGTTGAACAAACCAGCCGCCGGTCCAACCGGGTCGGTTGAATCAACAATAATCAGATCCAGCTCGCCCGGCTGGCAGTTCTTGATCCAGGCAATACCATCTTCAAACAACAGGCTGGCCCGTGGGTCGCCGTTGGCTTCACACAACTCGGGGAAATGAATTTCCGACAACCGGGTCACCCGCTCGTCAATTTCCACCTGCCAGACTTGCTCCAGCCCGGGGTGACGCAAGACTTCGCGCAAGGTACCGCAATCGCCACCGCCAATCACCAGTACCTTTTTCGGGTCTGGATGCGTAAACAACGCCGGGTGCGTCATCATCTCGTGATACAGGAAGTTATCCTTGTCGGTCACCATATAACAGCCATCAAGCACCATCAGCTTACCCCAATGCCGGGTCTGATAAATCTCAATGTGCTGAAAAGCACTTTGCTCTTCATGTAATTTGGCAGTCACTTCCAATGAGAAGGCCGAGCCTTCCGGTGACCAGACTTCGGTGAACCAGCTTTCGTTTTCGGGCATTACTGACATGAGTGTTCCTGATAACAATGGCCAACCCTGAGGTTGGTGAGAATAGAAGAAACTTCCCGGCTTTGCCGGGCAAATTGCGTTCGAGTGGGCTGCAGCGCATTGAACCCGCGCCGGCTACCAGGGGTGCTCATGAGGGGGCGTCGTGAATACATCCATGAAGACTTAACTTCGGGATATGAATCCCATCCATGGGATTCACCCTTCGGGTTCGCTGCGCTCATGCTAAAACGCTCCCGGCGTTTTAGTCCATGCCTCAGATACCCCCTCATGAGCACCCCTGGCAACCGTCGCTAGCCTACGAAAAACCCTGGATTCAGAGTTGGCGACCGATTAAGTGTCAGGTGCCGGGTATACCTATCCGGGGAAGTCTGAGGCATGGATGCCGAAGCCTAGGCCCCATGGATGGGTCGAGTGGGCGGCATCCCGCGCGACCCCGGATAGGTATACCCGGTGCCTGACACGGATTCCTGGCACCAAAGCCAACCCGACCTCCAAACTTGCATTATTAGCTTTGTACTCGCTCAATTCGACCTACCGGCTTGAGGCTGTGCAGGCGGCGAATGACCCGGGCCAGATGCTGGCGGCTGGCAACTGATACGGTCAGGTTCAAACGGCTGATCGTCGCATCGCGCTCCTGCATTTCAATGCTCTCGATGTTGGCATCGGCCTGGGAGACCGCGTTGGCAACACTGGCCAGCACGCCCCGGGCGTTGCGCATCTCGACCCGCAGGTCGACCACAAACTCGCCTTCCATCGACTTTTCCCAGCGCAGGTGCACGCAGCGATCGGGGTCTTTGCGCATGTCGACAATGTTGCGACAGCTGTCGACGTGAATCACCATGCCCTTACCTTTGCTGATGACCCCAACAATGGGGTCACCGGGGATCGGCCGGCAGCACTTGCCGTAGCTGATCAGCAAGCCCTCGGTCCCCTTCACGGTCATCGCCTTGTCATGACTGTCGCTGCCTTCAAGCGGGGCTTCACGGCTTAACATGCGGCGCGCCACCACATAGGCGACGCGGTTGCCCAAGCCAATGTCTTCAAGCAGGCTGTCCATTTTTTCCAGGCCGTATTCATGCAATAGCGTGGCCTGGGTCTCCTCGGACAAGGCCTCCAGCTCGGTATCGAAATTCTTCAGGGCGTTGTTCAGCAGCTTGCGGCCCAGCGCAATCGAATCGGCTTGCTTCAGATTTTTCAGGAAATGGCGGATGTTCGAGCGCGCCTTGGCGGTAATCACAAAATTCACCCAGGCCGGGTTGGGCCGGGCACCGGGGGCCGTGATGACCTTAATGGTATCGCCGCTTTCCAACGGCTGGCTCAGCGGTGCGATCTGGCGGTTGATCAGGCAGCCGACACAGCTGTTGCCAATGTCGGTGTGCACCGCATAGGCAAAATCGACCGCTGTGGCGCCCTTGGGCATTTCCAGAATCTTGCCTTTGGGGGTAAAGACGTAGATTTCGTCCGGAAACAGGTCGATTTTGACGTTTTCAATGAACTCGACCGGGTTACCGGCCCGCTCCTGCATTTCCAGCAACCCTTTGACCCAGCGGCGCGCACGGGCATGGGTCGGGCTCGATTCAGACGAATCGTCGTTTTTATACAGCCAGTGCGCGGCGATGCCGTGGTTGGCCATGTCTTCCATTTCCTGGGTACGGATCTGGATCTCAATCGGCACCCCGTTCATACCGATCAGCGTGGTGTGCAGACTCTGGTAGCCGTTCGCCTTGGGAATGGCGATGTAATCCTTAAAGCGGTTCGGCACCGGTTTATAGAAATTGTGCACAATGCCCAGCACCCGGTAGCAGGCATCGACCGAGTCGGTAATGATACGAAACCCGTAAACGTCGAGAATTTCTTGCAGCGTCTTGCGCTGATCGCGCATCTTGCTGTAGATCGAGAACAAATGCTTTTCCCGGCCAACCACCTGCACGGACAGCGCTTCGTGATCGATGCGCTCTTGCAGTGCTTGCCGGATTTGCACCAGCAATTCCTTGCGGTGCCCGCGGCTCTGCCGGATCGCCTTGGCTATGCGCTTGGAGCGCAGCGGGTAGAGAGATTCAAAGGCCAGGTTTTCCAGCTCGATACGCAGGTCGTTGATGCCCAGGCGCAGTGCGATGGGGGCGTAGATATCGAGCGTTTCCCGGGCCTTGCGGCGTTTTTTCTCGGGCGGCATGGCGCCCAGGGTGCGCATGTTGTGCAGCCGGTCGGCCAGTTTGACCAGAATGACGCGGATGTCCTTCGACATCGCCAATACCATTTTCTGGAAGTTCTCGGCCTGCTCTTCTTTTTTGGTCTCGAATTCAAGATGCGTCAGCTTGGAGACCCCATCGACCAGTTCAGCCACCCCCGGACCAAACTGCTCACTCAGGGCTTCCTTTGAGACCGCCGTGTCTTCAATTACATCGTGCAGCATGGCGGCCATCAGGCTTTGGTGGTCCATGTGCATTTCAGACAGGATGTTCGCTACCGCCAGCGGGTGGGTTATGTAGCGCTCACCACTGCGCCGCATCTGCCCCTCGTGGGCTTGCTCGGCGTAATAATAAGCGCGTTTCACCCGGCGCACCTTTTCCGGTGCCAGGTAAGATTCGAGCCGCTTGGTCAGCGCGTCGACGGTGGGCAAGGCAGGATCGTCCAATAACAGTGATAGAGGCACGGTTTTAAAGGCCTCCGCTGGTTCGAGTGTAATGAAAGCACAAAACACAGCAATAAAAAAACCGGGTCAGAGCCCGGTTTTTTTGCTATCGACCCTGAAGGCCGACTGTATTGAGTGTCTAAATCACTCTTCGAGTTCGTCGAGAATCGACGGCGTGATCTTTTTGCCGGCGATTTCACGCAGCGCGATCACCGTCGGTTTGTCATTCTCGATCGGTACCAGGGGCTCAGCGCCATCGTTGGCAATTTGGCGGGCACGCTTGCTGGCGACCATGATCAGTTCAAAACGATTTGCCACATTTTCCAGGCAATCTTCAACAGTGACTCGAGCCATCAAGGTCTCCTACGGGTGATATAGCCATTACGGACGCGGGATTGTACGCGGATTGAGCAAAAGCTCAAGGGGGAGTTGACCCAGCGCCAGATCAGGGATCACTGTCGTTGACGGTTCCGGCGCAACCCTTATAATAAATATAACTGATAATTAATGTCATTAGCGTTTATAAAAGGGATCTATCATGCGTTTATCACCGGGAACCTTACTCGCACCACTCAGTCTGGCGGCCCTCTTCACCCTTACACCGGTTCAGGCCGACACCGTCGTCAGCCACGCTCAGGGCGAAACCACTCTTTCACAACCACTCGACACCGTGCTGACCTTTGACATCGCCAGCCTCGATACCCTGGATGCGTTGGGCGTCGAAGTCGCGGGCATGCCGCAAGCCTCACTACCGCCTCGCCTGAGCCACTACCGGGACGACGCCTACACCAACATCGGCTCCCTGTTTGAACCGGATTTTGAAACCGTCGCCTCACTGCAACCGGATCTGATCATTGTGGCCAATCGGTCGTCTACGGCCTATGACGACCTCAGCAAACTGGCCCCCACCATCGATATGACCGTATGGGGCGAAGGCTTTCTCGAGCAATTCAACACCACAACCCGCAACCTGGCCGCCATTTTCAACAAAACCGACGAGGTGGAACAACGCCTTGGCGCTCTGGATACCCGAATTGAACACGCCCGATCGCTGGCCGCCGACGCCGGCGACAGCCTGATCGTCATGACCAGCGGTGGCAAACTGACCGCTTACGGCCCGGGTTCACGGTTTGGCTGGATCCACGACGACCTGGGGTTGAACTCAGCAGTGACCGACCTGGAAGAAGCCACCCACGGCGACCCGATCTCTTTCGAATACCTGCTCGAAACCGACCCCGAGGTGATCTTCGTAATCGACCGGGACGGCGCCATCGACCCGGCCAACCAGGCCGCCCGCGCCACGCTTGATAACGACCTGGTCAAGCGCACCCGGGCTTACCAGAACGACCGCATCGTCTATCTGGACTCGGTGAACTGGTACATCGTGATGTCGGGCCTGCCCGCTGTCGAGCAGATGGTTGAAGAAGTGATCGCCGGCTTGTCGAACTGACATCGAACGCTCCCCATGTCCACAGCTTCTCAGGAGTCTCCGGCACCTCGTTTTGCACCGCCTTTGGCGGTGTTGTTATTACTGGCGCTGATGCTGGCCAGCCTGCTGGTGGGCGTGGCTGACTTGTCCTGGGCGGCGCTGTCGGATCAGGACTGGCTGATTCTGCTGGTCAGTCGCCTGCCGCGCACCCTGGCGCTGGTGCTGTGCGGTACGTCGCTGGCGGTGTCAGGTCTGATCATGCAAATGCTGGTGCGCAACCGCTTTGTCGAGCCCGGCACCACCGGCACCCTGGAAGCGGCCACCCTGGGCCTATTGCTGATGGCCTTGTTCGCGCCGGGCCTCGGCGTTTTCACCAAAATGCTGGTCGCTGCTTTGTGCGCGCTCGGTGGCAGCCTGCTGTTTATGGCGCTGTTGCGGGCCATTCCGCTGCGATCGATGGTGATGGTGCCGTTGGTTGGCATTATGTTCGGCGGCGTTATCGGTTCGATGACGCTGTTCATCGCCTATCGCTTTAACCTGATGCAATCGCTGGCAAACTGGAGCAATGGCGATTTCTCCGCCGTGCTGCGCGGGCGCTACGAACTGCTGTGGCTGACGGCAGCCCTGACTGCCATCGCCTATGCGGCCGCCAACCGCTTCACCCTGATTGGCCTTGGCCGCAACCTGGCCATGAACCTGGGGCTGGGTTACCGCAGTGTCATGCTGCTGGGCCTGGTCATCGTTTCATTGATCTCCGCCGTTACCGTCGTCACCGCCGGTGTTATTCCGTTTCTCGGGCTGATCGTGCCCAATGTTGTCAGCCTGATGATGGGCGACAACCTGCGTCGCAGCCTGCCCTGGGTGGCCTGGCTGGGCGCGGTGCTGGTGCTGGTCTGCGACCTGCTCGGCCGTCTGTTGCGCTACCCCTATGAGATTCCTATCGGCACGGTCATGGGCGTGCTGGGCAGTGCGCTCTTTATCTATTTGCTGCTAAAACGGACCCGGCCAGCCTATGTCTGAACTGAAGACGTCTGGAATGGACGCCGCAGCCTCGCCTTTTTGGCCACGGGTGACCCCAGGGCAACGCCTGGTGCTGGCCGTGCTGTTTGTTGCCATAGCCATGCTCGGTTTCATGACCCTGAACGTTCGGGCAGGCTGGGCTTTTACACTGCCGTTTCGGGCCGAGAAAGTGGCAGCGATGGCGCTGGTCGGCTTCGCAATTGCGCTGTCGACCGTACTGTTTCAGACACTGACTCATAACCGCATCCTCACCCCGGGCATCATGGGTTTTGATGCGCTCTATATGCTACTGCAATCGATATTGCTGCTGACCCTGGGCCGGTTGTTCTATAGCCAGCTGAACCCGCACATCAAATGGCTGTGCGAGGTTATGCTGATGACAGGGGCCCTCTGCGGGCTCTATTACTGGCTGTTTCTGCGCCAGAAGCGGGATCTGCATGTGCTGATTCTGGTGGGCATTATATTCGGCACCCTGTTTCGCAGCGTGAACAGCCTGATCACCCGCATGATGGACCCGGCTGATTTCGACGTACTGCAGGATGTAATGTTCGCCAGCTTCAACCGCATAGACTCGCCCTTGCTCGGCATCGCTGCACTTTTGGTCGCGGTGATCTCGGCCTGGGTTTGGCGACAGCGTTTTCAACTCGATGTCTTGCTGCTGGGCGACGCTCCGGCCATCAATCTCGGGCTGAACCAGAAACGGCTGACCCTGCAGTTACTGGTCGCCATCGCCGTGCTGGTCTCAGTATCGACCGCCCTGGTCGGGCCGGTGACTTTCTTCGGTTTGCTGGTGGCCAACCTGGCGTACGCCATCGCCGGCAGTCATCAGCACCGGTTCATTCTTCCCATGGCAACCCTGCTGGCGGTTGCGACGCTGATCGGTGGCCAAGCTGTGCTCGAACACCTGCTTCACTTTGGCACCAGCCTGAGCATCGTGGTCGAGTTTGTCGGCGGGCTGTTTTTTCTATGGCTGGTAATCCATCAGGGGCGACGATGATTCAGGTAACTTCGGTAACCAAACACTATGGCGAAACACCGGTACTCAAATCGGTGAGTCTGACCCTGCCTAACGAAGGGGTGACCGCTCTGATCGGGCCAAACGGTGCCGGAAAATCAACGCTACTGGGCATCATGAGCCGACTGCAAAGACCCGATTCGGGTCAGGTGCTGATCGATAATCTGGATGTCCACAGCACCGACAACGCACTGCTCGCCCGCAAACTGGCGATTTTGCGCCAGGACAACCCGATCAGCCTGCGCCTCACCGTCTTCGAACTGGTCGCCTTCGGCCGCTACCCTTACAGCCAGGGCCGACTGACCGATGAAGACACCAACCAGATCAACCAGGCTCTCGGCTACCTGAACCTGCACAGTTTGCAGCATCGCTTTCTGGATGAGCTCTCGGGGGGACAGCGTCAGCGGGCCTGCATCGCCATGGTATTGTGTCAGAACACCGATTACTTACTGCTCGATGAGCCGCTGAACAACCTCGACATGAAGCACGCTGTCGACATCATGAAACTGCTGCGCCGGGCGGCCGACGAACTCGGCAAACACATCGTGCTGGTGTTGCACGACATCAACTTCGCCTCCTGCTACGCCGATACCATCGTCGCCATGGACCAGGGCCGCATCGCCCACCAGGGCACCCCGGATGAACTGATGACACCCGCCATCATGCGTGACCTGTACGGCATCGAGATGAGCATTCAGCGCATTCAGAACAAGCCGGTTGGGTTTTATCACCTGTGACCGCTTGTTAATCCGCTCAGGGATTGAGCAATTCGATAAACAGGTCGCCGTGGGTCTGCTGCTGTTTTGACAGCGTCATCCGGTTGGCGATGAAGATGGCGCAGAGCTCATCCAGCGACTTATAAAAGTCGTCATTGACCACGACAAAGTCGTACTCGTGGTAATGCGACATCTCACTGGTGGCGTCTTTCATGCGCCGGGCAATGACGTCGGCGCTGTCCTGGGCGCGTTTTTCCAGACGTTCCTGAAGGGCGTCGCGCGAGGGCGGCAGAATAAAAATCCCCTTGGTGTCGGGCATCTGCCGGCGAATTTGCTGGGCGCCCTGCCAGTCGATTTCCAGTATCACATCGTGGCCCAGATCCAGCTGGCTCTGCACCCAGACCTGGCTGGTGCCATAGTAGTTGTCGAACACCTGGGCGTGCTCCAGGAATTCACTGCGGTTAACACTTGCCAGAAAGGTCTCCGTCGACACGAAATGGTAATGCTGGCCGTCTTCTTCGCCCGGTCGCATCGGCCGTGTGGTGTGCGAGATGGACAGGTACACAAAGGGCAACCGCTTGATCAGTGCATTCACCAGGCTGCTCTTGCCGGCACCCGATGGCGCCGAAATCATATACAAGGTGCCGGGTGCCACCGTACGTTTGCCGGTGCCAGAGGTTGGGGAAAGTGAGGTCATTGGGTGCGTCTGCCTTATCGAAGCCGGGAGTGGGAATAAGGCGACCTATTATAGGGGGTTTTCAGCCAGTCAGCATGGTTGATTCCGTAGCCACTGATCCTGAGAGGCTCTGATACTCACTTACACAGGATTTACCACTGACTGAAAGCCGGACCGGCCAAGGCCTGCAGCGGGAGTCACCCGCTTGTGATGAGACCGCTGTCTGGCATCGATATAGCCCGGCAGTCAGGCCTGCCATACACTGTCGACATCCCAGTTATAGAGGTTATACCAGCAACTCATGAGCCTGCTGATCGCGTTTGCCGTGCTGTCCATCGCCGTCTCCTTTATCTGTTCGATTCTGGAAGCGGCACTGCTGTCGATCACCCCGAGCTACATCGCGCACCAGAAGGTCGAACGCCCCGAGCTGCACCATAAATTGCGCCAGCTAAAAGAACACATCGACCAGCCACTGGCCGCCATTCTGACTCTGAACACCATTGCGCATACCGTAGGCGCCACCGGGGTTGGTGCCCAGGTAGCCGTGGTCTTTGGCGACGGCTACCTCGCGGTCGCTTCCGCCATCATGACCCTGCTGATACTGCTGCTGTCTGAGATCATTCCGAAAACCGTGGGTGCCCGTTACTGGCCGGCACTGGCGCCTTATTTGCCGTTTACGCTGCGCATGCTGATTTTGTTGTTCAAACCCTTTATCTGGCTCTCAGACCAGGTGATGAAACTGTTTGGCACCGGCCAGTTTGAGAGCAATGTACGCCAGGAAATCAAGGCACTGGCTGCCCTCGGCCGTGAACACAAAGCCCTGGACGCCGACGAGCAGCGGGTAATCTCCAATATTCTGGATCTGCACGACATTAAGGTGCGCCAGATATTGACGCCCCGGTCGGTGTGCGTGACCGTGCGACCGGATGAGACCGTCGAAGCGTTGGTCGAACGAGTGAAAACCGGCCAGTTTTCCCGCTACCCGGTGCTCGACAAAGCCGAAGAGCCACTGGGCATCGTTTTCCGCCACGACGTACTCGATTTAAGTGGCAAAACCACCGTCGCCGATGTTATGAAACCCATCAGCGTGGTGTCAGATCAGCTATCGGCCGAAAAACTCATGGCCCGGCTGATGGAAGAACGCCAGCACATGTGCCTGGTGTACGATGAATACGGCACCTGGCTGGGCCTGGTTACGCTGGAAGACATCATTGAAACCATCATCGGCCAGTCGATCATCGACGAAACCGACAACATCCCCGACATGCGCCGCCTGGCCCGACGCCGCTGGAAGCACCGGCTTAAAGACCTGTCGGACAGTGCCTCCTGAACACCCGCGGTGGCATCCCGGTAAGACTGCTGTAGGCTGTCTCTAAACCGGTAGCATCGAACCCTGGCTGACTGCCCACTCAGGGCAGCCAGCGGTACCCTGGTGCGGAATGATGAGCTCACCCGGTTACTGATCGACCAGCAACTCATTGAAGCCAGCTAGTAGGGCGACAGTCAGGACTCGCTTACAAGAAATGCGCACGTCCCGAAAGGTCAGGTCCCTGAGCCCAGGGCCATATCGACTCCCAACTGCAATGGCCAATGGGCCTTTTCACCGGAAACAGATTTATTTGGCCTTATTAAATGGGCATTAGCGCACGGCTAACCAGGGAGGCAGACGGGTATCTGTAACCTTGATAAATCTGCTAATGTTCTGAATCCAAGCTTCACGTGCTCATTTGACGCTGTGTAGCCAACGTCCGTTGCACCGAAAAGGGGGATCTTGATGAAAGAGGCTATTGCCCGATTGCGTCAGTTTCGGGATGACAGAGACTGGAAGCAGTTTCACAACCCCAAGGATCTGTCCCTGGCCCTGAGTATAGAGGCAGCGGAGCTATTGGAAGTCTTCCTCTGGAAGTCGCCGGAACAGGCCGACATAAGCAAAGTAAGGGAAGAGCTGGCAGACATCCTTGCCTATGCACTGTTACTTGCAGACAGCTATGACCTGGATGTGGAACAGATCATTCTCGACAAGATCACAGTGAACGAACAGAAATACCCCATCAGCAAAGCCAGGGGCATCGCCAAGAAGTACACAGATCTATGAGTCGTTCCTCCATGGTGGAGGTTCAGCGCTTTCCATTCAGTCGGAGAGCTCTGGACGATTTGCGCCATAACGCTTTCGCCTCTGGCAACTGGCCTTTGGTGTACCTCATCAGTGACGAGACGCAGTTGCGCGCTTACATTGGCGAAACCACTGACACGCTCACGCGCATGAGCACGCACCTCAAGCACGACGAAAAACAATTGCTGACTGCCGTTCATCTTATCACCAGCGAATATTTCAACAAATCTGCCACGTTGGACGTGGAATCGATGCTGATCAAATACATGGCTGCTGATGGCAAATACACTCTTCTCAACGGCAATCTTGGACTTGCGGATCACAACTATTACCAGAGGGATGCGCTCTACGACGACGTATTTCGGGAAGTCTGGAACCGGTTGATTGCTCTTGGTGTGGTATCCCGCACTCTGGACCACCTCGATAACTCGGATGTGTTCAAGTACTCCCCTTATAAAACACTGTCTTTCGACCAGCGCCAGGGGTTGCTTACCATCATGCATGAGCTATTGAATCCCGGGGTGAAAAACATCGTGGTGGAAGGGGGCGCCGGAACCGGAAAATCCGTTCTGGCGATCTTTTTGTTCAAACTGCTCAACTCGCAAGACAACACATTTGATTTACGGGAATTCTCCGATGAAGAGGCGGAGATACGAACGCTGCTGACATCACTCAGGCAAGCGATGCCAAACCCAAAGATGGCACTGGTGGTGCCGATGACCTCATTCCGGACCACCTTGAAAAAAGCCTTCAAACACGTTTCGGGCCTCAGCCCAAGCATGGTCATCAGTCCATCAGAGCTTGCTCGACAACACTACGATATTGTTCTGGTGGACGAGTCCCACCGGTTGCGTAAACGAAAGAATCTGGGCGCCTATTTCGGCAACTTTGACAAGACCTGTGCCTTACTGGGCATGGACAAGCACCATTGCAGCGAAGTGGATTGGGTATGCAAGCAAACCAACAAAGCCATTTTCTTTTACGACCAGGGGCAATCCATCAAACCTTCTGATACCGATGGTGAGGTTTTTCAGCGCCTCAAAGCTGACAGAGAGTCGGTGACACATCAGTTGCTGTCACAGTTCCGGGTCAAGGCCGGACAACCTTATGTAGAATTTGTAGACAACCTGCTCAATTGCCGAGTTACCGATGAGTCCATCCTTACCTTCAATAACTATGAACTTATGGTTTTCGACTCGCTCGACGAAATGATCAAAACCATCAATCATAAAGAACATCAGGTCGGGCTGTCTCGCCTCATCGCCGGTTATTCATGGCCATGGGCATCCAAAAAAGACCGCACCGCTTATGACATTATTATTGGCGACGTTCAACTGCGCTGGAACAGCACCAACACCGACTGGATTAACAAGAAAGACTCCTACAAAGAAGTGGGCTGTATTCATACCACTCAGGGCTACGACTTGAACTACGCGGGCATCATATTCGGAGAAGAGATCCGGTACGACCGGGACACTCAGTCCATAGTGATAGACAAGGACCGATACTGCGATCGGAATGGCGGACAAGGTATCAAGAACCTGGAAGAGTTGAAGCAATACATCATCAATATTTACCGGACTATCATGCTGCGAGGCATTAGCGGCACTTTTTTGTACGCCTGCGACGATGCGCTACGAGAATACTTCAAACAGCATATCCCACGTCACACCGATACCAGACCCGGGTCTGAAACCGGGAACATGGTAGAACTGGTACCTTACGTCAATTCGGTACCTTTTTTTGACCTACAAGCAGCGGCCGGTGATTTCAGCGACGTTCAGACCGCTGAACTCAGAGACTGGGTTGCCGTACCCGATGGTATCCGGCCTCAGGAGGGAATGTTTGCCTGCCGGGTTGTCGGTGAATCCATGAATCGTGTAATCGCCAATGGCACTCTGTGTCTGTTCCGTTCCGATAGAGGTGGCAGTAGAAACGGAAAGACGGTCCTGGTGGAATGTATCGACACCATAGATGCCGAATCAGGCTCCCGATATACTGTCAAAGTTTATAAAAGTTTCAAAACCGAAAACAAGCACGGCTGGTACCATACCCTTATTCAGTTAAACCCCAATTCACATGAAGACAGCTTTCAGCCCCTTGAACTGACAGAAGACGAAGCTTTGCGATACCGGGTGGTGGGAGAGTTTGTTTGCGTGATTGACTAATAGATAACCACTTTTAAGATCCACTTGACCTACACTATAGCCATGCTCCGATCTGGCAGCCAAACACGGCTCACTGATTGCGCGACTGATCCACCATAATCAACTCATCCAACTCAAACCCTTGCACCTCAGCCCGCACTCTGAACTGTTCCTGCACCTCATCGCTGACCTCTGGTGTTCTCGACAAAAACCAAAGGGTGTCGCGGTTGTGCCCCGTTATGTAGGTCCGCGAATAGTCTTCCTTGTCCAGATCAAACACCACATAGGAACTGTAGAAAGGCCCGAAAAACGACACTTTCAGATGGCCCACGTCGCTGTCACCTACAAACACCGCCCGGCCTTCGACCTGCTGCCATTCACCCTCAGCTTCGCTGTAGCCGCGATTGAGTACGCTGATGCTGCCGTCATCATTCAGGCTGTACTCGGCGGTTACCTGACTCAGGCCCCGCTCAAACCGGTGGTCGAGCCGGGCAATTTCGTACCAGGTGCCCAGAAAACGCTCCTGTTCGAACCCGGTAACCGGTTCGATGCCTTTGGGGAGGCCGGTGCAGCCGGTTAGTAACAACAAGAGCAGTGCGGGTGCTAGTGCTAGCCTTGGCAGCGTCATAGCGATTGTCCTTTTTTGAGGTTTTGGGTGTACATACCGTCTAACTGACCGTGTGGTCCAGCCAAATAGCCTCCTGCTCCAACGCCAGTCCATTGGCTTGCATGGTGTCGATGAGGTGCTTGAGGTCAGGCTCATCCCCGAGTATTCCCTCAAGCCCTCGCACGGCGGCCTGAAAGTCCCTTTGCGTATCTTGCCAGAGTGCGTTGCTGCCAAAGCGGATCAGTTTGTCCTTCCAGTCAGGCATCAGCCAAAAACGCGCACGAGGGCCGAGGCGGTGCTTCAAGCGCACATAGTTGTGTAGGCCGACACCATCATAGTCTGGAAATAGGGTGACGGTGCCCTCTGTCTGCGTTGCCAGCCAGTCGATGAGTTGTATACGCAAGTGACCACTGTACCAGCCAAGGGTCAGAGATTCGGTTTCGGGCAACCATTCGATCTGATCAAACAGGGCCTGGTTTTCGACCAGCCAAAGCGGGTTGCAGGTGCGCCAGACTGAATGCGATTCGGAGCCAATGGTGAGTACGGCTGCGCCCTGGTTTCGTGTTTGTTCCTCCAAATCAAGACGCTGGCCGAGGTCGTTTTGCCACTGGGGCTGGCCCCGTGTCTTGAGCAACAGGTAGTGAACATCGTGGCCCTGTTTGCCACTTTTGCTCGAACGGGTGCGCCCAATATTGGCGGCGCGCTCTGGCAGGGTGTCGGCCAAATCGATACCGGCCAGTGGGGCGAGTTCCGTCAGGTGCTGTTCAACCACGCTGCGATGCACAATGCGAAAAATACGACCGCGACCACTGCGCTGTTGCATCAGAGCCCGGGTGCGCTGGCGAAACTCGTCAAGGGCACGCTGCTGTGCGGGCGTCAGGTCTGAAGCCGACAGCTGGCCGCCTTCGGCATTGAGCAGTTTGTGCAGGGCGGTGGCGAGCGGACGGTTCATGCCGGGCTGCCCGCGCTGTCCAGCGGTTCCAGTATCTGCCAGCTTTGCTGACTGATGTGGTTCTGCCCCTGGTGGTGGTGAATGGGCACGCAGTAGCGCACCGTGGTTAGCGGCGCTGGTGAGGCGAAAATCAGGGCAAAGCCGAAGTCCTGTGCGGTGGCGATAAGGCTGGTCTGGTTGCGGCTGTCGAGCGCCAGGGCTTCGTCGAGGTAACAGATGGCGTTCAGGGCGTGGCGTTTGTCCTGCATCAGGTGCAGCATGGCGAGCCCGGTGACCAGCTTGGCCATCAGCACGGTGCCGTTGGAGGCGGCGCTGTCGATTTCCTCGAAAGATTCGGGTTTCTGGTCTTTCTTGCCCACCACAAACACCAGCCGGAACAAGTCGGCGACTTTCAGGCCCTGGCGCGCGTTGCCTTCGTCAATCAATATCTGTTTGGCGCGGTCGAGCTTGGCATCGTCGAGCACACTGGCCTGGTTGAACAGTTCAAAGCTGTCGCCGGTATCGACCTGGTTGGCCTTGTCGATCAGCACATCGATGGCTTCTACCAGGTGCTGCTCGTCTTCGGCTTCAATCTTGAAGATGGCCAGGTCAGATAATTGGCGATGGCCGATCAGCCGGTTAAAGCTGTTCATCTTGCTCTGGAAACTCAACAGTCCATCGCGCAGTTCGCGCAAACTGGCGGTCACGTTCACCACGGCACTGCGCGCTTTCTTCTCCAGCGCTTCCTGTTCCTGCGGCAGTTGATGGCTGAAGCCGATGATGCGCTTAAGTTCCAGGTCCCGGGTATCGCTGTACTGGTATTTGGTGAGCCCGCTGGCATGGAGTTCCGCAAGACCGGTGCTCAATTCCCGGTTGAGCTGTTGCAGGGCTTTGCAGTCCCGCTGGTACTGCTGCAGCTTGTCGGCCAGCTGCGATAACGCCCAGTCTGCTTCGCCCAGCCATTTGTGGTGGTCCAGGGCGTCGAGGTAGGTGAACTCTTCCGTGGTGTCGGCCCGGTTATCGCGCAACTGGTCGATGGAGCGATGATCCCGTTGCAGGTTGTCCTGCTCGCGGTCGTTTTCTCTGACCCGTGCCTGCACCTGCTCGCTGTGCTCGTTAGCCGTGGCCAGTTGGTGGGTCACCGTTTCCAGTTCGGTGCTCAGCCGGTTATGTTCCTGTTGCCGTTCGGGTTCGCGCTGGATCAGTGTTTGCAGCTCATCGTAGTCGGCCAAATCCCGTTCGCGTGCCCGGCATTCTTTGGCCAGCGAATCCTTGCGCTCCCGGGTTTGTTGCAGCGAGCGGGCGGCTTCAAGCTGCTGCGCAAGACCGGAGCGCTGGCGCTCGGTATCGGTGATCTGTTCGTCGAGCTCGGCGGGCGTCAATTGCTGGTGTTGCGGGCTGAGCTCGTTTAGCGATAGGTTGAGCCCGGCAAGATTAAGTCGCTCTGGCGAGGTGCTCTGCAAGGCACTGCGCAGGGCCGATGCATCCAGCTCAAAGGCGTCGGCCGCCAACACCATGGCCTGGCCATTGAGTGCGCGGTTTAGCCGGTCGGCGTCTTCGGCGGACAACTGCTGGCTCAGTGCCAGGTAGAGGTTGTCGTTCAGGTTGCGTTTCTGCTGGGCCAGCGTTTGCAGGCGTCGCTCTGCTTCTTTCAGGGCCCGTTCGATTACGGCTGGTGGGCGGCCATCGGCCTGGGCCAGTATGGCGGTGATCTTTTCCAGTTCGGCGGTTGCCTGCTGGTGTTGTTGTTCCAGCATGGCACGGTCAGAAACCAGAGCGAACTGCTGCTGGAGCTCACTCTGCCGGGTGTCGTCTGCTTTCAGTTTGCTCAGTTGTGTACCCAGTTCAAGTTCAGCGCGAGCCAGGGTTTTAATGCGCTCCGACTGCGCCTTTTGCTGCGCTCTAAGGTGCTCTGCTTCTGCCTTTAACTGGCTGATTTGATCGTCAAAATGCGCTTGCCAGCGGGACAGGCCTTCATCGATGCGGGGCCGCCAGTCGATGAGCTTGCCGCGCAGTGTCAGTCGTTCCTCAAAGGCCTGTTCCAGTGTTTCAATGCGTTCGAGCTGGTTTTTGGCGGCCAGATACTGGGCTCGGTCGGCGTTGACGTCGTGAAAGGCCTTGTCCCACTCCTGTTTGAAGTCAATGCCGGCATCGGGCAGGTCGCGTCGAAAGATTTGCAGCAGGTACTGTTTAACCTCAGCCGACGTGAGTTTGTCGAGCCGCAAGGTGCGGGTCAGTACCTGCTGGAACACTCTGGCATCGGACGGGTTTTCCAGTTTGAAGACGGTGAAATCCGGCTCGACGCTGCGTCGTTTCTGGCTGCCTCCGTAGATCAGTTTGGCAAAATCGGTGGCGTCATACTGGAAGACGGTACGCCCCTTTTCAGCCAAATGGGTGATCAGGTCGGGTTGCTGGACCAGGGTATCCCCGGCCTGGCGGAAGTCGTCCAGTTTCAGTTCGCCCTTGTAGGCAAAGTAAACATACTCATGGCTGGCGCCTTTGCCCACGCAACCAAAGACGACGGTTCCGGTCTGTGGCAGCACCACTTCCAGCAGAATATAGGCGCTGTTATTGGGGAAGTAGAATTTGCGGGTTTTCTCGAATTCATGAGAACCGAAATCCATGCGCCGGCGGTCGATGATCAGCAAAAACTGCAGGGCGTTGATCAGGCTGGTTTTGCCGGTGTTGTTCGGGGCGATCAACGAGACCGCGTCATCCAGTGGCAGTTCGGCGCGCTGATAGCCCGCGCTGCCGAGCAACGCCAGGCGCTGAAATCCGTAGCGAATCATGGGTTATCCTCATCCGGCGTTGCTTCGCTGCCTAAGGCATCGTCTGCGTCGTCGCGGTGCTGTTCGGCCAGGGCCTCAAAATGATCGAGATAACGGCAAACAGCGGGCAATAACTGCCAGTGGCCGGCTTCGCGCCGGGCAAACCCGAAGGTTTCGGCTTTTTCGAGCAAGTTCACTAAACCGTCGACATCCAGCCCTTCGGCCAGTAACAGCTCCTGATGTTGCTCAAAAGCAACGGTGAGCAGGGCCCGGTCGATGGGCCAGTCGCTGAACCGGCTCAGGGCTTTGCCGGCGTCAGCCTGGGAATCGAAAATCACCATAAACAAGAGGGCTAGCTGGCGCGACTGGTGACTTAGGGTGGTGCTTTTCTCGTCGGTATGAAACCAGGCAAAGCCTCGCCCGTCGATGCGCAGTTCATAGCCCAGCGCCTGAAACAGGGCGGTATAGGCGTCGCTCTGCTGTTCCAGATCGGCCCACAGGGCGGCGTCGGACAAGCGGTTCAGGTGTTTGCCTCCGTTGAACAGTTTGAACAGCTCGGCCACATTCGGCAGCCGAGCCAGATCAATGGTTTGACTCATTTCGGGTCTCTTTCAGTGCGACTGTATTCAGACGGTGCGCATGGTACACCACCTGCACCGCTTTCAAGGGGGTGCGGGTTTCATCTTCTACCAGAGTGGCCTGCCAGCCAGTCTCGCGCACCAGCTCATCGTATAATCTCAGCAAGGTGGCATCTTGCAGTTGTGGATAGTTCTGCTGCAGCCAGAGCAGCAGGTTATCTATTGGTAACGCCTGTGCGAGCGCCTGCTTCAAGCGAGGTTCATCGACCCAGTCACTCAGGTCGGCCGGTTTGCTTTCAACCGGCTCCGGGAAGCTTTGCACCCGGGGCTCAAAGCGCATCGCATCGGCCATTAGCGTGCGAATCTCGTCGCCCAAATGTACCAACGTGCGCCGCTCACGCTGCCAGCCCGGCAGCTCCGGGCCAGCCGATGCCGATCGCAGCGCCGCTTTTAAACCCCGCTTGCGCACCTGGCCCAAGAGGTCGCCGATCGCACTGGACAGCACATTGTGCTGGCGCGCCTCTTCGCGCAATGGCAGCAGGGTATCCGAACACTGCTGGGCAACCAGACGCCCGAGTCGACGCAGCTCCTTGGCCTGTTGCGCGACCTGGCGCAGTTGCAGCCGCTGGGTATAGAGTGCGCCACGAACGGCCAACGCCTCCTCAGCACGATCCAGGTTTTGCACCGCCAGCTTGAGATGGGGGTAAAAGGTACCGCCCAGGCCACTGTCCATCATTTCATTCATCGGCTCGACATACTGGTCGTAGGCGTTCAACACCGCCCGATAGCGACGCGCGATGGGCATGGCGGCATCACCGGCCTTGGCTTTTTCGGCCAATTCCAGAATGGCATGGCGGTCGGCATCCAGTTGCCGGGCAATTTGCCGGAACAGCTCCGACAGACGCGCGGCCCCGGTGCGCAGCTTGTCCATGTCCTGCTCGTCTATGCCCTCAGCCAGCGTTGCGGTGGCTTCGCGCACGGCTTCGACACGCGCCTTGAGGACCGCCGACAGGCCGAGTTCATGCTCACGGGTCAGGCCACGCACGAAGTCCAGTACCAGGGGGTTGATCTGCAAATAATCAGAACGACTCAGGGGTTGCAGCAAGTCCGCCGCGCACAGCGAACGCAGAATGGCCGCCGGTTCTGTAGGGTCTTCCGCCTGGGTAAAGCGCTCGATCACCGCGAGCAAATGGGGTTGTTCAAAGGCAGGCAATTCACGGGATTGCCGGCAGAGTAATTCAATAATCTCCCAGTGGCGATGCAGCTGGAAAATCAGGCTTTTCGGCGATGCCATACAGCGTATACCCGGTCGATGCTATGAAACCCAGTGCATTATGCCAGAGATGGCGTCGGCCTGTATTTTGGTAACCCGAACTGAAAGAATGGCTGAAGAAGGAATAATCAGGATGGGGGATTAACACTGTGGAGGCAGAATTCGAAGCCTTATTAACCCGCATACGTCATTGCCAGACCTGTGCCCGGCATCTGCCGCTGGCCCCCAAACCCATCCTCCAGGCCTCCCCCCGCGCCACCATTCTGATCGCCGGCCAGGCACCCGGGCGTCGGGCTCATGACAGCGGCGTGCCGTTCGACGATGCCAGTGGCGACCGGTTACGCAGTTGGCTGGGCGTGGATCGGGCCGCCTTTTACGACCCGGCCCGATTTGCGATTGTACCCATGGGATTTTGCTACCCCGGTAAGGGCAGTGGCGGCGACGAGCCGCCAAGGCCGGAATGTGCAGAGCAATGGCATACGACGCTGCTTGAAGCATTGCCCAACATTCAACTGACCCTGGTGCTTGGCCGCTATGCGCTGGCGTATCACCTGCCGCAGTATCGGCGCCGCACGGTTACCGAAGCGGTTCGCCATTGGGAGGATGTCTGGCCCCGGTACTTGCCACTGCCGCACCCCAGCCCGAGGAATCAAGCCTGGTTCAAGCGCAATGGCTGGTTTGAAGCTGAGCTGCTGCCCAGGTTACAACTCAGGGTAAATCAGCTGATATCGCGCCCGGACTGACCCTAGCTTTTCCCTTTAGGGCCCACCCGTCCGAGGCAAATGAACCACTGGAAAAGTGAAGGGTGGGCGGCTGTTTGCCAATGCGGGGCTGACTGGCTCATTCGATATTCTGCACCTGCTCACGCATCTGTTCGATCAGCACTTTAAGGTCCACCGAGGCCTGGGTAACCCGGCTGTTGGTGGCCTTGGAACCCAGGGTGTTGGCTTCGCGGTTGAATTCCTGCATCAGAAAATCGAGCCGGCGGCCGATGGCGCCTTTTTGGTTGAGAATGTGGCGCACTTCGCGGGTGTGGGTGACCAGGCGGTCGAGCTCTTCGGCAACATCGGCTTTTTGCGCCAGAAGAACCACTTCCTGTTCGAGCCGCTCCGGGTCCAGATCAACCTGCAATTGAGCAGCCTTGGCGTTCAGGGATTCCCTGAAGCTTGCCACCCAGCCCGGCATTTCTTCGCGCAATACCTCGACGATGGCGTCGATCTCATCGAGCCGGTCACTGATCATCTTGCCCAGTTCCTGACCTTCGCGGCGCCGGTGGGCCATAAAGTCGGTCAGCGCCGCATCGAACAGGGCGCGCATGCTGCTGAACACGGCCTCCATATCCACCGCTTCTTCGGCAAGAATGCCAGGGTACTGCAACAGCGCCAGCGCATCCGGCATCGGACTGTCGGCAACGTTATCGCGAACTTTGTGAAGCGCTGCGTTCAGGGCTTGCAAACGCTCGACGTTCACATCCAGCCCCGCGCTAGCCTGATTCGGATAAAAGCGTAACTGAACATCGACCTTGCCGCGTTTGACCTGTTTTTTCAGGGCTTCACGCAGCGGCATTTCCACCGGTTTCAGGGTGTCGGGCTGGCGAAAGGTCGGTTCCAGGTAGCGGTGGTTGACCGAGCGAATTTCGACCGACAGGGTACCAAAGGCGGTGTCTTCCTCGCGCCGGGCGAAGGCGGTCATGCTGTCGGTCATGGCTCAGGCCTCCGGGTTCAGCGCTGCGCGCTGCAAATCGCAAAGCTCAGCAACGCCCTTGCTCGCGAGCGCCAGCATGGCGTTCAGTTCATCGGGCTGGAACGGCTCGCCTTCGGCGGTGCCCTGAATTTCAATAAACCCGCCGTCGCCAGTCATGATCACGTTCAGGTCTGTATCGCAGGTGCTGTCTTCAGCGTAGTCCAGATCCAGCACCGGGGTGTTCTGCCAGATGCCGACCGAGACGGCGGCGATGGGGTGGCGGATCGGGTTGGTCTTGATCATGCCGTTTGCCAGCATGTAATTAACGGCATCGGTCAGGGCCACAAAGGCACCGGTAATGGCGGCGGTGCGAGTGCCGCCATCAGCCTGAATCACATCGCAGTCGAGGGTGATGCTGTGTTCACCCAGCGCCGTCATATCGACCGCAGCCCGCAACGAACGACCGATTAACCGGCCGATTTCCACGGTGCGCCCACCCTGCTTGCCACGCGCCGCTTCGCGCTGATTGCGGGAGCCGGTGGCGCGCGGCAACATACCGTATTCGGCGGTTACCCAACCCTGGCCCTTGCCCTTCAGAAAACGCGGCACGCTGGTTTCGACGCTGGCGGTCACGATGACCTGGGTGTCCCCAAAACTGACCAGTACCGAGCCTTCGGCGTGCTTGGTGAAACCGCGCTGAATGCTGACGGGGCGAAGTTGATCCGGTGTACGACCGCTTGGGCGCATAGGGTAAAGCCTTTCACTGATTGATGAACCCGACAGTATAAAGCCCGGGCTCGCCTGTGCACACCGTGCATCAGGAACAGCTTTCGGGCGCGTCCAGTCGGGTGAAACGGTAACTGTAAGCCGGCTGGGCGTTGCTGTTGTCACGTTGCACCCAGGGCAGGGGTTCTCCGGCATCCCAGTCGAAGGTTTCAGGCCATTGATCCTCCACTTGAACGAACCGGCTGTCGAGGGACGGACTGGTCACGGTCAGGGTCGGCCGGGGCTGGTTGTCCGGCAGAATCAGGGTAATTGGCACCGGTTTCAGGTTAACGGTTAGCAGGGTCAGCACGCCGGGGGTTGTGGGGTCGCAATGGGCATAGGCCTGAATCACCGCGCCACTGCCGCGTACCTCAAACCAGCGCCGGCCCATCAGCCGGTTCCACAGCACCTGGGCCCAGTAATCCGGGTTGGGGCTGTAGCGAGTGCGGTGGGCGAGCAGGGCGTAGTCGCCACCGACCAGCGACTGCCGAATCACGGTGTCCTGCCCGGTTTGAGCGGCCGTACCCAGCAAGGTCAGCCACCACAGGCTGGAGCCAAAGCGATTGGTCAGTTGATCAACACCACCGCACTGGGCCGGGCCGGTCTCGCCAAGCCAGAGTTCGGAGTCGGGCGAGTAACGATCGACCCAGCCGCGAACGCGCTGCGCCTGACGGCGGAATTCGTCCACCGCTTCAATGTCGACCAGCGATTCCCACTCGGCCCCTTCGGTGCGGACACGACAGCGAGACGACTGGGTCGGGTAGTAATGCCAGCTGAAGATGGCCGGGTTGGCGCCGTTTTCCAGGAAGGTGCGGGAACTGCCCACCAGCGGTCGCAAGGGTTCACCGATGCCGGGCCAGAAGGCATTGGCGGGCCCGGCCAACGGAATTTTGCCGGTCAGCGCGCGGGCTCTGGCGAATTCTTCAGTGTACTGATCGAACCCGTATTGATGCCTCAGGCCAAACATCAGCCAGTGGGCTCCGGGTTCGTTGCCGAACTCGAGTACGCCGTTGTAGTCCTGCGGCAGCCAGCCGAGCAGACGCTGTAATTGGCCCGGTTGCCAGTCGCCGCCGTCACGCACCCGGGGGCCCGTGCTGGTGGTGATCATAGGCCGGGCGCCTGCGGCCCGGGTGAAGGTCAGAAACCCGGTCAGGTCGCCGCGGTCCAGCCACGGCTGGGCGGCGGCCGGGTCATCCGGAGCCTGCCACCAGAGTTTGTCGGCTTCGGTGCCGCCAAGCCGGATCCAGGCGGGCGCCAGAATTCGGGTCCAGCGCTGCAAGTCGGCGTCGGTCAGGTCGAGCGGGCGGGGCGGCCCATCGAGGTCGGTCCACCAGTCGCCGCCGGTCAGCATGGCGGCATCGATGGCAACACCCACGAAATCCGCACTTGTTTCACCGCGCTCGAACCCCACACTCAGGTAAATAGTGGTCGGGGTTCTGACAGGGGCCCATACTAAACCGATCAGGATCAGTACCAGTGCAGCGGTGAGCCATCGTGGGTGACGCCATAGGGCGCGGAGCAATGCAGTCATGCGCCGGTTATACGACATTTCTGTGACCGTTTGACGACACCGCCATGACCGCCTGGCACCGTACTGACCCTTCAAGACTCAACAAAAGGACACCACCATGACCAACCCATTGCTTGAACCGCATGAACTGCCGCCCTTTGAGCAATTCAAGGCAGACCAGATCGTCCCGGCCATGACCGAGATCATCGACAGCAGCAAGGCACGCATCAATGAACTGGTGGAAACGGTTGCCGAGCCGACCTGGGAGTCCCTGATTGAGCCCATCAGCGAACTGGATGAACGGCTCGACAATGCCTGGGCGGTATTTGGCCACCTGACTGGCGTTAAGGATTCGCCCGAACTGCGTGATGCCTACAGCCAGGCTCTGGCGTTGCTGACCGATTACCAGAGCTGGCTAGGCCAGCACGATGGCCTGTTCAAAGCTTATCAACAAATCGCAGGACGGGATGACTTCAACACGCTGTCCACCGCCCAGAAGGCAGCGATCGAGCAAGCCCTGCGCGATTTCCGGCTGTCCGGCATCGACCTGAACGAGAACGACAAAAAAGCCTTCGCAACGCTGCAGTCGGAACTGGCTCAATTGCAGCAGCGCTTCAGTGAGCACGTACTCGATGCCACACAGGCCTGGTCGCTGCACATTACTGATGAAGCCCGTTTGTCCGGCTTGCCCGCCTCAGCCCGGGCCACCCTGGCACAGTATGCGCGCCAGAAAGACAAGGACGGCTGGCTGGTCACCCTGGAAATGCCCTCGGTCATTCCCGTGTTGACCTACGCCGACGACCGTGAGCTGCGCCGCGAGACCTACATGGCCCATGTTACTCGCGCATCAGATGTTGGCCCATTCGGCGGTGTTTACGACAACGGCCCGGAAATGACCGACATTCTGACCAAACGCCAGGCCGCTGCCGAGCTGTTGGGGTATGCCAACCACGCCGAAGTCTCGCTGGCGACCAAGATGGCCGACTCTCCGGCGGCCGTGCTCGACTTCCTAAACCAGCTGGCCGCCAAAGCGGTGCCCCAGGCCAAACACGAATACGAAGAGCTGGTCGTCTTCGCCCGGGATGAGCTGGGCATGACCGACGAGCTAGAACCCTGGGACATCAGCTACGCCAGTGAAAAGCTGAAGGAGCAGCGCTATGCCGTCTCGCAGGAAGAGCTGAAACCGTATTTCCCGGCACCACGGGTGATCGAAGGCCTGTTCGAAACCGCACACCGTCTGTTCGACATTTCGTTCGAGCAAGTCTCCGACTTTGAGACGTACCACCCGGATGTGCAGCTCTACAATGTGCTGGAGAATGGTGACGTCGTAGCCCGCTTCTATATGGATCTCTATGCCCGCGAAGGCAAGCGCGGCGGCGCCTGGATGGACGAATGCCGCAAGCGGGTACGCATCGGCACTAAGCTGCAAAAACCCGTTGCCTATCTGACCTGCAACTTCACGCCCCCGGTCGATGGCAAACCCTCGCTGCTGACGCACGACGAAGTAACCACCCTGTTCCACGAATTTGGCCACAGTTTGCATCACATGCTAACGCGGGTGGACGTCGGCGATGTCAGTGGCATCAGCGGGGTCGCCTGGGATGCCGTCGAGCTGCCCAGTCAATTCATGGAAAACTGGTGCTGGGAGCCCGAGGCACTGGCTTTTATTTCGGGTCATGTTGAGACGGGTGAACCCCTGCCGGCCGATCTGCTGGAGAAAATGCTGGCTGCCAAGAACTTCCAGTCAGCCATGGGCACGGCGCGCCAGCTGCAGTTCTCCCTGTTCGACATGAAGCTGCACAACAAAACCGAGGCGTTTATGGTGAACGATGTGCAAGCGGTACTGGATCAGGTTCGGGAAAAGGTGTCGGTCATTAAAACCGTGCCGGAGAATCGCTTCCAGCACAGCTTTGGTCATATTTTCGCCGGTGGCTATTCGGCCGGCTACTACAGCTACAAGTGGGCCGAAGTGCTGAGCGCCGATGCCTACAGCCGCTTTGAGGAGGAGGGCATCTTCAATGCAGAAACCGGCAAGGCCTTTCGAGACGTGATTCTGGCCAATGGCGGCAGTGTGCCAGCCGGGGAGCTGTTCAAACAGTTCCGCGGGCGGGAACCGCAAGTGGATGCGTTGCTGCGCCATAGCGGCATAGCCGCCTGATTCAGTGGTTCAGCGCCGAACCCTGCCCAGTAGCAGGGTTCGGCGAGTTTACCCTTCAGACGCTCTTTTCTTCAGCGCTATGGCTGAAAAATGCACGCCTTTCCAGCCATGCTGCATAAACTGACGAATGTTGGCGTGATCCTGCCCGTCGGGATTGCCCAGCACATCTTTGCGATAATAATCACCAAACAGCGCCAGGGTGGTCGCTTCCGGCAAGTTCATCGCATGGGCAAAGGCCAGCAGGCGGCATGATCCCTGGTTGGTACCGGCGGCGTTGTGCTTCTCACCCACCGTAAACGCCACTGGCGTGAACTCGAATTCCTGATCTATCACGGCAATTGCCTGATCAAAGTCGATCGTCTCTGGCCGGGTGTAAAGCTGGTCTGCAAAATCGTTCAGTGTCATCGGGCGTCATCCGTCAGCGGCAATGCCCGTATTTTATCACAGCACACTGCTTCACATCGCCGTAACACGGATTACAACGTCACCTCCCGGCCCAGCAACCAGTCTTTCCAGCGACCCAGGCGCGCCCGGCCGTGTTCAACGGCCATCAGCATGGCGGGCACATAAAACAGGATCAGCAGGGTCGCGAACATCAGGCCAAAGGCGATGCCGGCGGCCATCGGAATCAGGAACTGGGCGTCGAACGAGGTTTCGAACAACAAAAAGCCCAGGCCCCCGACGGTGGTCAGGGTGGTGATGATCACGGCACGCAGTCGCCGCACACTGGCTTCAATAATCGCCTGCTCCATGCGCATGCTGTCGTCACGCAACTGGCGATAGACCGTCACCAGCACAATGGCGTTGTTGATGACAATGCCCGACAGGCCGAACAGGCCGTAGATGCTGAGCACACTGAGCTCCAGCCCCATGATCCAGTGCCCGGCGATGGCGCCGGTCAGCCCGAAGGGGATGGTCGACATCACCGCCAGCGGCCAGCTCCAGCTTTCAAACACCCAGGCCAGGGCGATGAAAATGAGCATCAGCCCGAGCACCGCGCCGATCTGAACATCGCGGAAGAAGTCGTTCTGTGATTCCTGGTCGCCTTCAACGCGCAGGCTGACATCGCTGAACTGGTCTGCCAGCTCTGACCGCACGTCGGTGTCGATCAGCCGGTTCACCTCGGTCAGGTTCACGTCCGAACTGTTTCGCTTGGCCGATACCTGCACCGACAGTTCGCCATCCACCCGGTTCAACTGCTGAATGGCCCGCTCGGACGAGGGCTCCGCCAGGGCCGACAAGGGCCGCTGGGTGCCGTCCGGCAGGGGCACCGGCAGCTGGGCCAATCGGGGCCAGGCGTCGACCTCGGATTCCAGCAAGCGCAACCGCACCGGGCGTTCCTCGCCTTCAATTTGCAGGGTTTGCACCGGGTAGCCATTGGTCCAGTCGCGCAGGGTGCTGGCCAGTTGTTGCGACGTCAGCCCCTGAGCCAGCGCCTCGTTAGTCAGCCTCAGGTTCAGTTGCTCTGCGCCCAGCGGCAAATTGTCTTCAATGTCGATCAGCCCCGGTATTTGCCCCAGCCGTTGCCGGGTCCAGTTGGCGGCCTGCTGCAGGCGCGCCAGCTCTTCGCCCACCAGCCGCACCCGAACGCCATCGGTCGAGGGGCCTTGCTGGCTTTCAATGAAGCTGACCGACACCAGCCCGGCCGGTTCTTCCACCCGTTCCCGCCACTGCCGGGTAATCTCGCTGTTGGACACCGGGCGCTCGGTGCTGTCATCCAATTGCACGAACAGCGCGCCGTCTTCACGGGATTCACGGTGCGTTTCCATGACGATGGTTTCAACCAGATTCACGCCGAACGATTGCTCGATGTCGAGCAGGGCGGACTCCATATCCATCAGGAAGGTGC
>ERZ1699650.45-NODE-45-length-96230-cov-11.625890_pt1 | contig 96230 bp, 84 predicted proteins | sample MGYA00581512_ERZ1699650 | MGnify/ENA primary metagenome ERZ1699650 (study PRJEB42348, sample SAMEA6618698) | metagenome | isolation source: Polyester-degrading enrichment culture growing on monomer terephthalic acid, Te | collected 2019-05-17 ... | reverse complement strand
AGGAGTTGCCATGCGCCCCGTCCAGCTGCCCCCGGTCCTGCTGCCCCTTTTCCGGTTGCCCCATGCGCTTGCCGTCCTGGTCTGCGCCCTGCTGATCTCGGCCCTGCCGTTGACCACGCGGGCCGCCACATCGGACCTGCACGAGGCCCCGGTCCTGACCGCCCGGCTGATCACCGCCGAGGCCGGGATCGGCCCTGATGCCGGCTCGGTCTCTGCCGGGCTGGTGGTGACGATGCAGGACGGCTGGAAGACCTATTGGCGCAGCCCCGGCGAGGTCGGCCTGCCCCCGGAACTGGACTGGACCGGCTCGCAGAACCTGGCCTCGGCCGAGTTGCTGTTTCCTGCGCCGACCCGCTTTACCGCCTTCGAGATCGAGAATTTCGGCTACGGCGGAGAGGTCACCTTTCCGATCCGCATCACGCTTGACGAACCCGGCGCCCCGGCCACGCTGAACACCCGCGTGCGCCTGCTGGTCTGCAAGGACATCTGCATCCCCGAGGATTTCGACCTCACCCTGCCCCTGCCGCGCGACACCGGCATCGACAGCGCCTCGGCTGAAATCCTCGCCGGGGCCCTGGCCCGCGTGCCGCTGGAGGACGCGGTCAGCGGGTTGACCGTCGAGGCCGCGCATCTCTCGGATACCGCGCTGACCCTCGCCGTCACCCGGGATCAGCCCTTCGCCACCCCGGATGTCTTCCCCGAGCTGGGCGACGCGATCCTGGGCAAACCCCGGGTGCTGCTGGAGGATGGCGGCACCCGGCTCTGGGCCGAGTTCCCGCTGCTCTACGCGCCCGAAGACGCGCCCACCCTGCGCCTCACCGTGACCGATGGTGATTTCGCCGGAACCCTCTCGGCCCCGCTGGGCGACACTGCCCCCGCCGCCCCCGCCGCCAGTCGCGGCTTGCTGGCCACGGCGCTGATCGCGGTACTGGGCGGGCTGATCCTGAACGTCATGCCCTGCGTGCTGCCGGTGCTGTCGATCAAGCTGGCCTCGGCGGTCCAGATGGCGCGCTCGGGCCGCGCGAGGGTGCGCGCGGGCTTTCTCTGGGCCGCGCTTGGCGTGATGGTCTTCTTCTGGGGTCTCGCGGCGGTCACCTGGGGGCTGCAAGGCATGGGCCAGGCGGTCGGCTGGGGCCTGCAATTCCAAAGCCCGGTGTTCCTGACCACGATGATCGTGATCCTGGTGGTCTTCGCCGCCAACCTCTTCGGGCTGTTCGAGCTGCAACTGCCCGCCGCCCTGCAAACCCGTATGGCCGGCGCGGGCGGCACCGGCCACTTGGGTGATTTCGCCACCGGCGCCTTTGCCGCGGTGCTGGCAACACCCTGTTCCGCCCCCTTCCTCGGCACCGCCGTGGCCTATGCCATGTCCGGCGGCGCGTTGGAGATCGCGGTGATCTTCACCGCCCTCGGGCTGGGCCTTGCCCTGCCTTACCTCGCCGTTGCGGTCTTCCCGGGCGTGGTCGCCGTGCTGCCCAGACCCGGCCGCTGGATGCTGGTGCTCAAGGCTGTCATGGGCGCGCTGCTGGCTCTCACCGCTGCCTGGCTCTTCTTCGTGCTGGCGGGCGTCTCCGGCCTTGCCGCCGCCGGGCTGACCGCGCTCATCATGGCGGCCATCGTCGCCCTGCTGGCCCTCCGCCAAATCCCCCGTCGGGCCCTCATCGCAACGCTGCTGGCGCTTCTCGCCATCGCGCTGCCCGCGCTCCGCGACCCCGCACCAGCCACAACGTCCCAGTCGGCCACCCGCTGGCACAGCTTCGACGAGGCCGCAATCGCCGCGCATCTGGCCCAGGGCAGGATCGTCTTCGTCGATGTCACCGCCGACTGGTGCCTGACCTGCAAGGCCAACAAGGCGCTGGTCCTCGACCGCGACCCGGTGTCCAGCGCCCTCAGCGCGGACGCCATCGTACCGATGCAGGCCGACTGGACCCGCCCCGACCCGGCGATTTCCGCCTACCTGGAGAAATTCAACCGCTACGGCATCCCCTTCAACGCCGTCTACGGCCCCGCCGCCCCACAGGGCCTGCCGCTTCCCGAACTGCTCACCGAAAAGGCCATCTTTGACGCCATCACCAAGGCTGGCGGCTAAGACACAGCACAGACCGCACCAATAAGCGCCGTCCAGTACTTCTCTGGTTCAAAAATATCCCGGGGAGTGTGAGGGGCTGGCCCCTCACTCCGCCATCAGCCAAAGGCGCTACCCGCCGTGCGCCGCGATCCCCTGGGCCACAAGCTCCCAGCGCGGATCACTCTCCGGCAACCCTTCCAGCAACCCCTCGGCGGACCGGTAGGCCTCCAGCGCTTTCTCGGACTGCCCCAGCACACCGTAAGCGCGGCCCAACTGCAACCAGCCGTCCAGATCGCCGGGCTCCTCGGCCAGACGCTCGGCCAGGCGGTCCACCATCGACTGGATGAATTCGGCCCGTTCCTCGGCGCTCATCTCGCCCGCGGCTTCCACGTCCTCGGCACTCGGCCCGCGTTGCTCCACGAAATCCGCGATTTCCACCGGGGTATCGCCGGTTTCGGCACTGATGCGGTTGATCTGGCGGACAAAGAAATCCATCCACGGCTGAACACTGTCTTCCTGGCTCAGCCGCAGCACCAGCAATTCCCGCGCCTCGGCCAGCCGGCCTTCCTGCTCCAGCCATTGCGCCTTGTAATAGCTCGCCGCCGGGTTCAGCACGTCCAGCGCCAGCGCCCGGTCAATCGCGGCACCCGCGGTTTCCGTCACCACGCCATCGGCAGCGGCAATCAGCGCCTCGGCATATTGCGTCAGGTGGCCGGAATGCGCGTCAGGCCGGTCGACGATCCGCGCCAGCGCCTCGGCGGCCTCGGCGTAGCGGCCCATCTTCATGTAGGTCTGCGCCAGAAGCTCCCAGCCCTCGGTCGCGCCGCCATCGGCCTCGCCCAGCAGCCGGGTGCGCAGGCTTTCGGCCAGATCGACAATCCGCCGGTCTTCCGCGCGCTCGCCGGCGCGTTCGGCAAAGGGCTGGCTCTGCACGCCCGGCGTGCCGGTCATCACATAGACCGCGCCCGCCACCACCGGCACCACCAGCGCCAGCACCATCAACACCGGCGCACCACCCACGGTGCGCACCGTGCCCTGGCCCTGCCGCTCCACCGCCAGCATGCGGCGCTTGATCTCCAGGCTTGCTGCCTTGGCCTCTTCGGGCGAGATCACGCCGCGCGAGCGTTCGGCCTCGACCTCTTTCAACTGGTCGACAAAAATGGCCAGCGCCCCGTCGCGGTGATCCACCTGCGCGCCGCCCCGGCGCCAGAGCGGCAGAAGAATGACCAGCGCGGCAAAAAGCGCCATGCCCGCAGCGGTTAAGTAGAATGCCATGCCTCAGCCGTCTTTCCTGTCGTTGTCCTGCCCGTAGCGCGCCATCAGGGCGTCCACCCGGGCTTCGTCATCGGCGCTCAGACCCGCCGCGCCCGCCGCGGTCTTGCGCCGCCGGAACACCGCGCCAACCGCCACGGCGCCCAGCCCCAGAAGCGCGAAAGGCGCAAGCCAAAGCGCATAGGTCGCGGGTTTGAAGGGCGGTTTGAACAGCACGTAATCGCCGTATCGATCGACCAGGTACTGCCGCACCTCGTCATCGCTGTCGCCTTCCACCAGCCTTTCGCGGATCAGGATGCGCAGGTCACGCGCCACCCCGGCGTTCGAGCTGTCGATCGGTTCGTTCTGGCAGACCACGCAGCGTATATCCCTGGAAATCTCGCGCGCCCGCGCCTCAAGCACCGGATCGTCGAGGATCTCGTCAGGTTCCACCGCGGCCGCCGCCGTGGCCGCCACAATAAGCAGCGCGGCAAGCAGCTGTCTCACGATCCCGCCTCCCCGCGTGCAGCGGCCAGCGCGGCGCGCAGATCGTCCTGGCTCTGCTCGGTGGCAATCGGCCCGACATAGCGCCAGACCACCTTGCCCGAGGCATCCACCACAAAGGTCTCCGGCACACCCGAAATACCCCATTCGATCCCGGCCCGCCCGGTCTCGTCCGAGCCGATGCGCCCGTAAGGATTGCCCAGTTCGGCCAGCCATTTGCGGGCGTCCTCGGGCTTGTCCTTGTAGTTGATGCCGTAAAGCGGAAAGCCCTCTTGCCGGGTCAACCGCGTCAGCACCTTGTGCTCGGCCCGGCAGGGCACGCACCACGAGGCAAAGACATTGATCACCACCGGCTCACCGGCGGCACTCAGATCGGCGGTCTTCAGGCCCGGGCTCTCGACCCCGTCGATGGGGCCAAGGTCAAAGGTCGGCGCCTGTTTCGACACCAACGCCGAGGGGATGGCATTGGGGTCACGCTCGGGGTTCAGCCCCCAGAGAAAGAAGCCACCCAGCACGATCACCACGAGGATCGGCAGAAGGACAAGAATACGTTGCATCACGTTCACTCCGCAGGTTGCGCCGCCACGGGCGTCTTGGCCCGGCGCGGGGCGCCGACGCGCAAGCGCCGGTCGCTGAGGCTCAGCGCGCCGCCAAGCACCAGCATGAAGGACCCCAGCCAGATGAAGTTGACCAGCGGCTCATAGATCACCCGCAGCGTCCAGGCATCCCCGGCAGTATCCGCCGCCGGTTCCGCCATCGAGGCATAGAGATCGCCCGCCAGCGTGTGGCGAATGGCGCTTTCGGTGGTCTGCGAGCGCGCCACGGGATAGTTGCGCCGCTCGGGGTAGAGGTACTGGACAAACTCACCGTCACGATGCACCGCCAGCGTGCCGCGCGCGGCGACGTAGTTTGGCCCCTGCACCTCTTCCACCCCCTCAAAGGTCAGATCGAAGCCGGCCACCTGGACCACCGTCCCCGCGCGGGCAAAGGCGATCACGTCTTCCTTCCAGGCGCTGGAGCCGACAAAGCCGAAGATGCAGACCGCCAGCCCCAAGTGCGCCAGCGTCATGCCATGCGCCGCCCGCGGCAGGTTGCGCGCCCGGCGCAGGCTTTCGGAAAACGGCACCTTGAACAGCTTGATCCGCGAGGCCCATTCCTGCAGCACCGCAAGGAAAAGCCAGATGCCAAGGCCAAAGGCCAACACCGCCAGCACCGGCCCCTTGGTCACCATGTACCACACCGCCAGCGTCGCCACCCCGGCAATCGCCATCACCACCCAAAGCCGTTGCAGGATGCCCTTCAGGTCCGATCGCTTCCACGTCAGGAAGGGCCCCAGCGCCATGACAAAGACCAACGGCAGCATGATCGGCACGAAAGAGGCGTTGTAGAACGGCGGCCCGACCGAGATCTTGTCGCCGGTGACGGCCTCAAGGAACAGCGGATAAAGCGTGCCGAAAAACACCGTGCCGGTGGCCGTGGCCAGCAGCAGGTTGTTGATCAGAAGCCCGCCTTCCCGGCTGACCGGCGCAAAGATCCCGCCGCCCTCCATCGCCGGCGCCCGCACCGCGTATAGCGTCAGCGAGCCCCCGATGGACAGGCCCAGCAAACCGAGGATATAGACCCCGCGCTCCGGGTCCACGGCAAAGGCATGAACGCTGGTCAAAAGCCCCGACCGGACGATGAATGTGCCCAGCAAAGACAGCGAAAAGGTCAGGATCGCCAGCAGGATGGTCCAGCTTTTGAAGGCGCCGCGCTTTTCGGTCACGATGGCGGAATGCAGCAGCGCCGTACCCAAGAGCCAGGGCATGAAGGCCACGTTTTCCACCGGGTCCCAGAACCACCAGCCGCCCCAGCCCAACTCGTAATAGGCCCACCAGGATCCAAGCGCGAGACCGGCGGTCAGCGACATCCAGGCCGCCAGCGTCCAGGGCCGGACCCAGCGCGCCCAGGCGGCATCCACCCGCCCCTCGATCAGCGCGGCGACGGCAAAGCTGAAGACGATGGAGAAGCCGACGTAGCCGACGTAAAGCAGCGGCGGATGCATGGCGAGCCCCACGTCCTGCAGCAGCGGGTTGAGATCGCGGCCATCGACGGGCGGCGGCATCAGGCGGTCAAACGGGTTCGAGGTAAAGAGCATGAAGCTGATGAACCCCACCGAGATCCAGGCCTGCACGCTCAGCGTCCGCGCACGCAGCGCATGGGGGATATTGGCGCCAAACACCGCCACGCCCGCACCGAACAGCGTCAGGATCAGCGTCCAGAGCAAGAGCGAGCCTTCGTGGCTGCCCCAGGTGGCGGCGACCTTGAACAGCATCGGCTTCAGGGAATTGGAGTTCTCGGCCACGTTGCGCACGGTGAAGTCGCTGACCACGAAGGCCCACATCAGCGCGCCGAAGGCCAGGGCGACGAAGACCAGCTGCCCCAGCGCCGTGGATTGCGCCGAGCGCATCCAGACCAGGTTGCCGCGGGACGCGCCCATCATCGGCACCACCGATTGCACCAGGGCCACCGCCAATGCCAGCGCCAGTGCAAATTGTCCAAGCTCGGGGATCATGCTGCCTCCCTTCAGGTCGCGAGATCGTATGCACCAGTCCTAAAGAACTGCACGTGAAGATTTAAGTCACCTTTTCGTAGCTGCCCCTCACATATCGCCGCACCCCGCGGGCCGCTCATCAATCCCTTGCGGGCTTTCTTCGCGGTTTTGGCTCTGGTGTTCCCGGGCGTCGAAGGCGTAAGTCAGGGGGGCTGACCCTTGGCGCAAGGAGGACCCCCATGACCCTTCGCATATTCCTGAACGGCTTTGGCCGCATCGGTCGCACCATCACCCGCATGGTGCTGCGCGATCATCCGGATATCGAGATTGCAGGCATCAACGATATCGCCCCGCTTGAAACCTGCGCCTACCTCTTTGCCTATGACAGCGTCTTCGGCCCCCTGCCCGGCGGCGCCGAAGGCCGCGACGGCGCGCTGCTGACCGGCGGTCGGCGCATTCCCTTTAGCCATGCGCCGGACATCAGCGCGCTCGACCTGGGCGGCGTCGACATCGTCATGGAATGCACCGGCAAGGCCGACACCCGCGCAGTCGCCGAACGTGGATTGCAGGCGGGCGCGGCGCGGGTTCTGATCTCGGGGCCTTCCCCGGCGGCGGACGACACCATCGTGCTGGGCGCCAACGACGACAGGCTGACCGGGCAAAAGGTGATTTCCAATGCCTCCTGCACCACCAACGCCCTCGCCCCGCTGTTGCGCCTGCTGGACGAAGCGGCGGGCGTGGAAAGCGGCCACATGACCACAGTGCATTGCTACACCGGGTCCCAGCCCACGGTGGACGCGCCGCGCGGCGATCTGGTGCGGTCGCGGGCGGCGGCGCTGTCGATGGTGCCGACAACCACCTCGGCCGGGCGGCTGATCGGCGTGGTCCTGCCGCACCTGGCAGGCCGGATCGAGGCCCGCGCGATCCGGGTGCCCACGGCCAGCGTCTCGGCCATCGACCTGACGGTGCAGACCCGGGACCCGATCACCGCGCAACAGCTGAACGCGCTTGTGCGCGCGGCAGACCCCGGGCTTTTCGGCTATACCGAGATGCCGCTGGTCTCGACCGACCTGCGCGCCCGGCCCGAAAGCCTGATCGTGGCGGGGCATGAAACCTCGGTCTCGCTGGGCGGGGTGCTGCGGATCTTTGGCTGGTACGACAATGAATGGGGCTTTTCCGCGCGGATGCTCGACATGGCCCGGCGGATGGCCTGAAGCAGACCGGGGATTGGGGGCGCTGCCCCCTTGCCCCCCGGAGTTTGCCTGGCAAGATGAAGCATGATCCAGTCTTCATCTTGCCGGATAAACTCCCGCCGGAGGCAAGACTCTCTTTCCCCGCGGCCCGCCCCCAATCCGCCACTCAACGAAAAAGGGCGGCCCGATGAGCCGCCCCTTCCCTTGTCCTTGTGCCGACGGTCAGCCCGCGGCCGTCACCGCCCGGCGAGTCATCACGCCCACCAGGTGCGCGCGGTAGGCGCCGGTGCCGTGCAGGTCGGAGATCATCTCGTCACCCGAGGGGCTCATCCCGTTCAGCGCATCCGCCGAGAAATTGGACGACAGCGCCGCTTCCGCCTCACTCCAGCGGAAGACGCCGTTTTCGGAGGCGCCGGTGACAGCCACCCGTACCCCGCCTGCGCCCTGGCTGACGAAGACGCCGACCAGCGCAAACCGCGAGGCAGGCTGTTCGAACTTCATGTAGGCCGCCTTTTCCGGGACGGGGAACTTCACCGCGGTGATGATCTCGCCTTCCTCCAGCGCGGTGGCGAACATGCCCTCGAAGTAATCGTCCGCCGCGATCTCGCGCGTGTTGGTGACGATGGTTGCGCCCGAACCCAGCGCCGCCGCCGGGTAACAGGCCGAAGGGTCGTTGTTGGCCAGGCTGCCGCCGATGGTGCCACGGTTGCGCACCGCCGGATCGCCGATATTGCCCGCCAGCGCCGCCAGCGCCGGGTAGGCGCCGGCCTCACTCGCGACGGTGGCATGGGTGGTGCCGCCGCCGATCACCAGCGTGTCACCCTCCTGGCTGACGCCCTTGATCTCGGCAATGCCCGACAGGCTCACCAGTTTCGACGGGCTGGCCAGCCGCTGTTTCAGCGTCGGGATCAGTGTCTGCCCGCCGCCCAGCGCCTGCGCCTCTTCCGCGCCCAGCGCCGCCACGGCATCGGCCACTGTTCCGGGCCGTTCGATGTCAAAGCTATACATGTCTCTGGCCTCCCTTACTGACCGTTGATCGCAGCCCAGACGCGGCTGGGCGTGGCGGGCATGTCGATGTGATCCACCTTGTGACCGCCGGAATTCAGCGCGTCGAGGATGGCGTTGATCACCGTCGGCGGAGAGCCGATGGCCCCGGCCTCGCCACAGCCCTTCACCCCAAGGGGGTTGTGGGTGCACGGCGTCTGGCAGGAGTGATCGACGGTATAGTTCTCCATCGGCGGCAGATCGAAGGCCCGCGGCATGGCGTAGTCCATGTAGGACGCCGACAAGAGCTGGCCGTTCTCGTCATAGGCGCAGTTCTCCAGCAGCGCCTGGCCGATGCCCTGGGCGATACCGCCATGCACCTGGCCTTCGACGATCATCGGGTTGACCACGTTGCCGAAGTCATCCGCCGAGACGAACTTCTCGATGGTGGTCAGGCCGGTTTCCGGGTCGACCTCGACCTCGCAGGCATAGGCGCCCGCGGGATAGGTGAAGTTCGACGGATCGTAGAAGGCGGTCTCTTCCAGCCCCGGTTCGATGTCCTCCAGCGGGTAGTTGTGCGGCACGTAGGCCGCCAGGCAGACATCGCCCCAGGCCACGGATTTGTCCGTACCCGCGACCGAGAATGTGCCGTCCTTCAGCTCGATATCCGCCTCGGCGGCTTCGAGCAGGTGGGCGGCGATCTTCTTGGTCTTGTTGATGATCTTCTCGGCAGCGCGCACCATCGCCGAGCCGCCGACCGCCAGCGAGCGCGAGCCGTAGGTGCCCATGCCCATCGGCGCATTGGCGGTGTCGCCGTGGACGATTTCCACCTGGTCCTCGGGGATGCCGATCATCTCGGAGATCACCTGCGGGAAGGCGGTTTCATGCCCCTGCCCGTGCGAATGCGAGCCGGTCATCACCACCAGGCCGCCGGTGGCATTCACCCGCACCGTGGCGCTTTCATACAGCCCCGCACGCGCGCCCAGCTGGCCCACGAGGTTCGACGGCGCGATGCCGCAGGCCTCGATGAAGCAGTTGATGCCCAAGCCCCGCAGCTTGCCCTTGGCCTCGCTCTCGGAGCGGCGCGCGGCAAAGCCGTCGCGGTCGATCAGCTCAAGCATCTTGTCCATCGTGGCGTGGTAGTCGCCGGTGTCATATTCGACGGCAACCGGCGTGGCATAGGGGAACTCGGTGATGAAGTTCTGCCGCCGCAGCTCCACCGGATCAACGCCCAGCTCGCGCGCGGCCTTGTCGATGACGCGTTCCAGCTGATAGGTCGCCTCGGGACGGCCCGCCCCGCGATAGGCATCCACCGGCACGGTGTTGGTAAAGACCGCCTTGACGTTCACATAGACGTTCGGCGTCTTGTAGTTCCCGGCCATCAGCGTGCCATGCAGCCAGGTCGGCACCGACGGCGCGAAGGTCGACAGATACGCCCCCATGTTGGCATAGGTCTCGGTCCGCACGGCGGTAAAGTTGTTGTCGGCGTCCAGCGCCAGTTCGATCTTGGTCACATGATCGCGGCCATGCGCGTCCGACATGAAGGCCTCGGACCGGGTCGAGGTCCACTTGACCGCGCGGTTGCAGGCCTTCGCGGCGAAGGTGCAGAAGGCCTCTTCCGCATAGTGGAAGATCTTGGTGCCAAAGCCGCCGCCCACGTCGGGCGCAACAACCCGCAGCTTGTGCTCGGGGATGCCGAGGACGAAGGCGCCCATCAGAAGCCGGATCACATGCGGGTTCTGCGAAGTGGTGTAGAGCGTCGAATTGCCGGTGCCCCGCTCGAAATCACCGACGGCGACGCGCGGCTCCATCGGGTTGGCCACCAGACGGTTGTTGACCAGCTCCAGCGTGGTGACATGGGCGGCATTGGCAATCGCCTCGTCCACTGCCCCCTTGTTTTCCTCGACGAAGCCCCAGTCGTAGCAGAGGTTGTCGGCAAGGTCGTCGTGCACCTTGGTGGCGCCGTCCTCAAGCGCGGCCTTCATGTCGACCACGGCAGGCAGCTCGTCGATGTCGACGACGATTGCCTCGGCGGCATCACGGGCCTCTTGGAGGCTGTCGGCGACCACGGCGGCGACGATCTCGCCCACGTGGCGCACCTTGCCCTGGGCAATCACCGGGTGGGCCGGTTCCTTCATCACTTCGCCGTGCTTGTCGGTCACCTGCCAGCCGCAAGGCAGACCGCCGACGCCTTCGAAATCCGCACCGGTAAAGATGCGCACCACACCGGGCATCGCCGCGGCGTCAGAGGTGTCGAGATTGGTGATCGTGCCATGCGCCACGTCGGAGCGCAGGAAATGGACATAGGCCTGTCCATGGACGTTGATGTCGTCGGTATAATTGCCGGCGCCTGTCAAGAAGCGCACGTCTTCGCGGCGCTTCGTGCTGGCTCCGATGCCTTGATCCTTGGGCATGTCTTTCCTCCCTGGGGCGGTGCGTGAAATCACGCACCCTACGTCTGGGTAAGTCGTGTCGGTCTCAAATCATTCGGCGGCGACCGCCGGAACCTCCTGGCCGGACGCGGCCATGATGGCGCGGACGATGTTGTGATAGCCCGTGCAGCGGCAGATATTGCCTTCGAGATAGTCGCGCACCTCGGCCTCGGAGGGCTTGGGGTTTTCCTTCAGCAGCGCCGCCGCCGACATCACCATGCCCGGCGTGCAGAAGCCGCATTGCAGCCCGTGATAATCCTGGAACGCCTGCTGAATGACGTTGAGCGAGCCATCCGCATTGGCCTGGCCCTCGATGGTGCCGACCTCGGCGCCATCGGCCTCGGCGGCGAACATTGTGCAGCTCTTGACCGCTTCGCCGTTCACATGCACGACGCAGGCGCCGCACTGGCTGGTGTCACAGCCCACGTGGGTGCCGGTCAGCCGCAGGTCCTGCCGCAGAAAATCCGCCAACAACGTGTTGCCGGAAACCTCACCGCTCACGGTCTTGCCGTTCACGGTCATTGATACCTTGGTCATGAAATCCTCCCTTGGTGTCTTGTCGATGTTGCAGCGCAAAACGTCCGGTCAGGTGACCAGCCGCTTGAGCCATCCCTTCTTCTTTTCGCCGCCCTCTTCGACCTTTTCCGCATCGCCATCGCTGTCATCGGCGGGGCCTTCGACGGCCTGCTGGAAATTGGTAAAGAACTGGTCGGCCATCTTCTTGGCGAAACCGTCGATGATGCGGCTGCCCAGCTGGGCCAGCTTGCCGCCGACCTTGGCCTCGACCTCGTAATGCAGCGTGGTGCCGGTCTCGGAAGGTTCCAGCCGCACATCGGCGCCGCCCTTGGCAAAGCCTGCGGCCCCGCCCTTGCCTTCGCCGGTCAGGGTCAGGCGTTCGGGCCTGACCATGTCGGACAGGGTAACCTTGCCCTTGAAGGTGGCTTTGACCGGGCCGACCTTCTGGACGACCGTGGCTTCGAAACCGTCTTCGGGGGTGCCGGCCATCTCCTGGCAGCCGGGTACGCATTGCTTGAGGACCTCTGGGTCCAGGATCGCGGCCCAGACAACCTCGGGCGGGGCGGCGATCTCACGGGAATCAGTAAGTTGCATGGCTTCAGTCTCCTTGTGGCGCAGCCTAGGCGCAATGGGTCTGATCGGGCTATTATACGAAAGTCCCGCCCGGCCGGGAGAGAGCCGCTCACAGCCCCGCAGGCGTCGCACATGCGACCTTTTGATAGGTGCCTGAACGGCCCGGCCCCTCTAGAGTGAACCGACATAAAGACAGGCAGCTCCGATGACCTCAGACACGCTTACCCCGATCCAAGGCCTTCACCGCGCGCTGGTCATCGACGACCACCCGCTGTTTTGCGACGCGCTTGTCCTGACGCTCCGATCGATCTGTTCGGGCTGTGACGTCGGCACCGCCGCCAGTCTCGCCGCCGGGTTGACCCTGGTGGAAAACGGCGCCGCGCCCGACATCGTGCTGCTTGACCTGAACCTGCCGGATGTCAACGGGCTGGACGGGTTGCTCAGGCTGCGCGCGGCGCTGGGGGGCAAATGCCCGGTCATCGTGGTCTCCTCGATGGCCGACAACCGGATGATCGCCAAGGCCCTGGCCGCGGGCGCCGCCGGCTTCGTGCCCAAGCACAGCCAGAAACCCGAGTTCCACAAGGCGCTGATGGCCATTCGCGCCGGCGAGACCTATACCCCCGAGGGTTTTGTCCCCGATGCACCCGGCACCTCGTCGCAGGACGATGCGGTCGAACGGCTGGCCACGCTCACCAACCAGCAGTCGCGCATCCTGCAACTGATCTGCGAGGGCAAGCTGAACAAGCAGATCGCCTATGACCTGTCGATCGCCGAAACCACCGTCAAGGCCCATGTCACCGCCATCATGCGCAAGCTGGGGGTGCAAAGCCGCACCCAGGCGGTGCTGGTGGCCCAGGAAGCGCGCTTTGACGGTATCTTGCCAGAGCCGTCACAACAGGCGTAAGCTGGCGCCAACAACGATAACAACTTACCGGTGAACGGGAATTTTGGACGGACCGAAACCAGTTTCGGCCGCCCTGGGAGGAGACGCATCGAGCCTGTCCAACGCGCAGGTCTCGATCCACGACGACGATCCAGTGGGCGGTATCATGGCCGGGCTTGGCACCGGCCCCTTCGAGCTTGTCCTGCTGTTCGTGTCCAGCCATGCGGATTTTGCCGAGATCGCCCGCGACGCCCACGCCCGGATCGACGCCACCCACGTGGTCGCCTGCACCACCGGCGGCGAGATCGGCAATCGCGGCTACCAGGAAAACCAGATCGTGGCGCTTGGCATGCGCACCAGCCACTTCCGCGCCACCTGTTACACCGTCGACCCGCTGGACAGCATCGACCCCCAGACCGAGATCGACCACCTGATCCGCGCCCGCCTGGCGCTGGCCGATACCGCGGCGGGCTTTGCGTCGGAGTTTGCCTTCCTTGCCATCGACGGGCTGTCGCGGCGCGAGGATGAGCTGGCCGCCGTCCTGCCCTCGGGGCTGGGGGGCATTCCGCTGTTTGGCGGCTCGGCCGGAGATGGCACCGCGTTCAAGCGCACCCTGCTGTCACTGGACGGCGAGACGCTGACCAATGCGGCCGTCGTCACCATTGTCCGCTCGCGCTGTCCGATCCGGGTGTTCAGCCTCAATCACCTGATCCCCACCGAGGCCAAGATGGTGGTCACCGATGCCGACCCCGCGCGCCGCATCGTGCGCCAGATCAACGCCGAACCGGCGGCGCAGGAATACGCCCGCATCGTCGGCAAGATGCCCGAACAGCTCGATCAATTCACCTTTGCCGCCCACCCCGTCGTGGTGCAACTGGGCGGACGCCACCACGTGCGCGCCATCCAGCGGGTCAGCGAACACGGCGAGCTGGAGTTCTTTTCCGCCATCGACGAAGGCATGGTGCTGACCCTGGCCAAGACCCAGGCGATGGCACCGCACCTCGATGCCGAGCTGTCGCGCCTGGCCGACAGCCGCCCCCCCGAGCTGATCCTGGGCTGCGACTGCGTGTTGCGCCGGCTGGAGGCCGAGCAGATCCAGCAGACCGCCCAGGTCTCCGAGGTGCTGCGCCGCCACAACGTGCGCGGCTTTTCCACCTATGGCGAGCAACTCGGCGCGCTGCACGTCAACCACACCATGACCGGCGTCGCCTTCTACCCGCCGGACGACGACGGATGACCCTGATCAATCCGAGCGACACGCTCGAACGCCAGAACGAAAAGCTCCTGCGGATCACCCGGTCGCTGATGCGCCGGGTCGAGCAGCAGCCCGACCCCGCCGGCCTGGCCTATGCGCAGTTCGAACGCGCCGCCCTGCTGGAAGACCAGGTCCGCACCCGCACCCGCGACCTGGAGCGCGCGCTTGACCTGTTGCACGACAGCAACCTGCGGCTGGAACAGGCCAACGCCGAAACCGAAGCCGCCCGCGCCAACCTGGCCGATGCCATCGAGGCGGTGAACGAAGGCTTCGCGCTGTTTGACGCCAATGACATGCTGGTGCTGACCAATTCGCGCTTCTGCCTCGACATGCGCGACATTGCCCACCGGCTGACCCCCGGCCTGCCGTTCAACGCCTATGTCGATCTTGTCAGCCAGTCGCACTACCTCGCCCTGCCCGCCGGTGAAACCAGCGCCGGCTGGGCCGCCATGCGCAAGAGCCGCCACCGCAACCGCAACGCCATGTTCAACGTCCAGCTGAAACAGGACCTCTGGCTCCAGGTCAGCGAACGCCGCACCCAGAACGGCGGCACCGTGGTGTTGCAGACCGACGTGACCGACCTGATCCGGCTGGAGCGCGAGGAACGCGCCCGGATGCAGGACAAGCAGGCCCGGCTGATCGCCGCCACGCTGGAACACCTCAACCAGGCGGTCTGCATCTTTGACGGCAATGCCCGGCTGATCGGCTGGAACGCCCGGGTGGCCGAGCTTCTGAAACTGCCGATGAACCGCATCCACCTTGGCGCGCGCTTCGACACGCTGATCGGCCAGATGCCGCAGGATTTCTCGCTCAGCCAGGGCATGTCGCGCAAGAGGCTCAGGGACTGGGCCTCCCGCCCCACCCGTGGCGCGCTGCGGTTTGAGGCGACGCAGGGCCCCATGCTGACGCTGGATGCCTTTGCCCAGGGGCTGCCCGACGGCGGTTTCGTGATCTCCTTCACCGATGTCACCGCCGAACGCAACGCCGCCCGCGCCCTGCAGGAGATGAACGAAAGGCTTGAGGCCCGGGTCGCCGAACGCACCACCGAGCTTGCCGCCGCCCTGGCCGCCGCCGAGCGCGCCAATGCCTCCAAGTCGCGTTTCGTCGCCGCCGCCAGCCACGACCTGTTGCAACCGCTCTCTGCCGCCAAGCTCTTTGCCAGCACGCTGCAAGGCGAAGACCTGAGCGAGATGGGCCGCGAGACGCTGGACAAGGTCGGCTCGGCGCTGGGTTCGGTCGAGAACATCATCGAGGCGCTGCTGGACATGTCCAAGCTTGATTCGGGCCGCGCCGAATTTGATGTGCGGCCCATCGCGCTGGCCCCGGTCTTTGCCACGCTGCGCACCCAGCTTGAGCCGCTGGCCGCCCGCAAGGGCCTGGACCTGCACGTGGTGCCCACCGCGCTTGAGGTCGAGACCGACCCCTCCTACCTGCGTCGCATCCTGCAGAACCTGCTGGGCAATGCCGTGCGCTACACCGAGACCGGCAAGGTGCTGATGGGCCTGCGCCGCCGCGGCCCCCACGCCCGGATCGAGGTCTGGGACACCGGCCCCGGCATCGCCGAGGAACACCGCGACGAGATCTTCCGCGAATTCGCCCGCGTCAATGCCCCGGCGTCGGCCTCGGAAGGGCTGGGCCTGGGGCTGGCCATCGTCGAACGCGCCTGCGCCGGGCTGGGCCATCGGCTCGACCTGTGGTCAGAGCCCGGCCACGGCACCTGTTTCGCGGTGACCGTCCCGCTGGCCGAAACCGCCGCCCGCAATCCCCAGGCCAGCACGCCGCGCCCTGCCCCGCGCCGGGCCCAGGCCCAGGGGCGCATGGTCTTCCTGGTGGAAAACGACGCCGACATGCGCCGCGCGCTGGTCATGGCGCTGGAAAGCGCCGGCGCCGACGTGATCGACGTGACCAACGCCGAAGAGGCGCTGGACCTGCTGGAAGAGCTTGAAATCACCCCCGACGCGCTGCTGTTCGACGAAGACCTCGGCCCCGGCATGCATGGCACGGCGCTGTTCTGCGAGATCACCGAACGCTATGGCACCATCCCGGCGCGCATCCTCTCGGCCCGCCGCTCGACCGAGTTGCAGACGCGCTGCGATGCCCTCGGCGTGCCGCTCCTGCAAAAGCCCATCGATACCCGCGATCTCGACCTGTTCCTGTCGGAACTGATCTGATCGCCCCGGTTAATCCCGGATTTACTTTATTTAACAAAAGTTTACGCTTTATCCGTGGGTAAGCCCCGCAGGGCGCCCCACGGACAAGGCAAGCGCCCCCTCAGAACGGCAGCCCGACGTAATTCTCGGCCAGCGATTGCTGCGCCGCATCCGAGGAAAACAGGTACTCCAGGTCGATGTCCTGCAACCGGGTGTCATAGGGCATGGTCTCGGGGAACTTGTGCAGCATGTTGGTCATCCACCAGCTGAACCTTTGCGTCTTCCACACCCGCGCCAGCGCCTTTTCGGAATACTGCTCGATCCCGGTGTCATCGCTGTTCAGATAGTGATCGACCAGCCCGTGATACAGGTAGTAAATGTCGGACGCGGCGGTGTTCAGCCCCTTGGCCCCGGTCGGCGGCACGATATGCGCGGCGTCACCGGCCAGGAACAGGTTGCCGTAACGCATCGGCTCGGCCACGAACCCCCGCAGCGGCGCGATGGATTTCTCGATCGACGGCCCGGTTTCCAGCCGGTCGGCCACCTCACCCGGCAACCGCCGTTTCAGCTCGTCCCAAAAGGCCGCGTCGGTCCAATCCTCGACATGATCGCTCAGCGAGACCTGGATGTAATAGCGGCTCAGCACCTGGCTGCGCATGGAGCACAGCGCAAAACCGCGCTCATGGCGGGCATAGATCAGCTCGTCATGCACCGGCCTGGTCTCGGACAACACACCCAGCCAGCCGAAGGGAAAGACCTTTTCGTATTCGCGCAGCACATCCGACGGGATCGACCGCCGGCTGACCCCGTGAAAGCCGTCGGCACCGACGACGTAATCACAATCGATCCGCTTGGCCGTGCCTTCGTGATCAAAGGTCACATGCGGCGTGGCGGCCTTCAGGTCATGCAGCGTAACATTCTCGACCTTGTGCAGCACCGTGCCGCCCATCGCATGCCGTGCGGCATAAAGATCGCGCGTCACCTCGGTCTGGCCATAGATCACCACGGTATTGCCGCCCGAGTATTTCTTGAGATCGACATGCATCAGCTTGCCGTCATGGGCGATCTCGAACCCGTTGTGGATCTCGCCTTCCGCATCCATCCGCGCGCCGCAACCGGCTTCGCGCATCAGGTTGACGAAACCATGCTCCAGCACGCCCGCGCGGATCCGTCCCAGCACGTAGTCCTGGGTCTGACGCTCCAGCACGATGTTCTCGATGCCCTTGCGATGCAGCAACTGGCTCAGCAATAGCCCCGACGGGCCGCCGCCGATGATACAGACCTGGGTTTTCATGGGTTTGTCCTCCTGTCGTCTTGCCGCACAATGGCCCGGAACCGGCCCCCAAAGGAATGGACCCGCAAGGCCCGGACATGTACAAATCGCACATGGACAGCACTCAGATCCTCAATTTCAACCTGTTCGGCGAATCCGGCGACCTGCCCGATGTGGTGCATTGTGAAACCATCGAGGCCCGCTCGCGCCTGCATGATTGGGAATTCGCGCCGCACCGCCACGCGCGCCTGCACCAGGTGCTGCATCTGGACAGCGGTTGCGGCGAAGCCAGCCTGGAAGGCGCGCCCCATGCGCTGGCACCCGGCACGCTGGTCAACATGCCGCGCGGCGTGGTACATGGCTATCGCTTCGATCCCGGCGCCCAGGGGCGGGTGGTGACCCTGGCCAGCGAAGTGCTGGACGACACCCTGCGCCCGGGCGAAGGTCTGGCCCAGGTGCTGGCCCGTCCCGCGCTTCTGCCCGCCCCGCCCGACGCGGCCCGCACCCTTGGTTTGCTGGCCGAGGCCTATGGCGCGCGCGACTTCGCCCGCGCCCAGGTGCTGCGCGGCTTGATCGCGCTGCTGCTTGCACAGATCGCACGCGCCCTGGCCCAGCGTCACGACACCGGCCCCGCCCCCGCGCGCCCTGACATCCTGCGCCGCTTCGAAACCCTGGTGGACCGGCACTTCCGCGCCCATTGGCCGGTCGCGCGCTATGCCGACACCCTGGCCATCACGCCCGCGCATCTCAGCCGCGTGACCCGTGCCGCCACCGGCCGCCCGGCCAGCGCCGTCATCGAGGATCGCCTGATCCGCGAGGCCCGCCGCAACCTTGTCTATACCAACCTGCCCGTCCAGACGATCGCCTATGACCTGGGCTTCGAGGATCCGGCCTATTTCAGCCGCGTGTTCAAACGCGCCACCGGCCTCTCTCCCTCGACCCTGCGCCAACAACACCCGGCGTGAGTCGGCTGCGGGTCAAGGAATGCCGCAGGCAACCGCCGAAGGCGGCGCGAAGCGTCCTTGAGGCGCAGACGACTCACAATACATTCGGCGCGGCGCCTTGAGGGGGCACACTGCCCCCTCAAGCGCCTCTCAGCAAATCAACCCCACGCCAAAACCTGAAACGACGCCCCGAAACAGAGCGTCGCCGTGCCGTTGACGGAACAAGAGCGCGCGGAAGCGCTCATTTTGATCAGACCGCTTGATCAGACCGCCTCCGACGCCTTCCAAAGGCATCGCCCCGGCTATCGCGCCCAGTAAAGCCGCATCGGGTTGTCCACCAACAGCTTCTGCCGCTGCGCCTCGGTCCGGGCAATCCGCGGGATGTAATCCACCAACGCGCCATCGTCCGGCATATGCGATTTCATGTTCGGATGCGGCCAGTCGGTCCCCCAGAGCACCCGATCCGGGAAGCGGTCGACAATCGCCTGGTAAAACGGCACCACGTCATCATAAGGCGCGCCAGCCTGGGTCAGCCGTTCCGGGCAGGTCACCTTGGACCAGATGCTCTCGTCCTCGGCCATCAGGTCGATGAAGCGTTGAAAATCCGGGTGGTCCACCCCTTTCGACACGTCCGGCCGCCCCATGTGATCGACCACGATGGTGGTCGGCAGCTGCTTGAGAAACGGCACCAGCTCTTCCAGGTCCGCCGCCTCGAAATAGACCACGATATGCCAGTCCAGCTTGGCGATCTTCTCGGCAATACCCAGGAAAACCTCCTTCGGCGTCGCATCTACCAGGCGCTTGACGAAGTTGAACCGCACGCCGCGCACGCCGGCCTCGTCCATGTCACGCAACTCGTCCATGGTGATGTCCGGCCCGACGCTGGCAATCCCGCGCGCCAGCTCGCCTGCGCTGCGGCAGGCGTCGACCATGGCGCGGTTGTCCTTGCCGTGGCAGGTCGCCTGCACGATCACATTGCGCTCGAACCCCAGGAAATCGCGCAGGGCAAAAAGCTTGTCCTTGCCCGCGTTGCAGGGTGTGTACTTGCGCTCGGGCGCAAAGGGAAACTCGGGGCTGGGGCCGAAGACGTGGCAATGCGCATCCACCGCCCCCTTGGGCAGCACGAAATCGGGTTTCTTCGGATCGGGGTGGAATTCAAGCCAATCCGCATCCATCACCTGTTGCTCACTCATCCGAAAATCTCTCCGTCCATCAATTTGCGCGCCGTCCGCAGGATCGCCGCCTCGCTGACCATGCCGGCCTCGTCCAATGTCGCCACGACGGTCATCTCGCCAGTGGGATGCTCCACCGACATCACCCGCTCGCGCCCCTCGCCCCGTTGCGCCAATGCACAAGCCGGCGCGCCGTCCAGAAGACAGGCCGTCGCCACCGAGACCGCACCCAGGACGCCGATGGTCTTGTGACAGCGATGCGGAATGAAGGTCCGCGTGGCAATCGCCCCGCCGTCCCGCGGCGCGCTGACCATTGTCATCTTCGGCACGGACTTTTCCGTCACATCGCCCAGGTTCATCAAGGGGCCACAGGCCAGGCGGATCGCCTCCAGCTTCGCGCGCAGCGCGGTATTGCCCTCAAGCTCTTCCGGCGTCTCCTCGCCGCTGATCCCCATGTCACTGGCCCGCATCACGACACACGGCATGCCGTTGTCGATCATCGTCACCTCGACGCCCTCGACCACATCCACCACGTTGCCCGTGGGCAGAAGCGCGCCACAGGACGACCCGGCGGTATCGCGAAAGGCAATCGGCACCGGCGCCGATCCCCCCGGCACCCCGTCGATCTTCGCCTCACCGGCATAGGACACCACGCCGCCTGGCGTCTGCACCCGCGCCACGGCCACCTGGCCGGTGTTCTCCATGAAGATCGTCACCGGCGTCTCGCCGTCCCGGGCCGTCACCAGCCCCCGCTCGATGGCAAAAGGCCCGACCCCGGCCAGGATATTGCCGCAGTTCTGGGCATCGGTGACAATCGGCTGATCCACAAAAACCTGCAGGAACAGGTAATCCACGTCCACCCCGTCGCGCTTCGAGGCTTTCACCACCCCGACTTTCGACGTCAGCGGATCCGCCCCGCCCATCCCGTCGATCTGGCGCACATCGGGCGAGCCCAGCGCCCGCAACAGAAACCCATCGCGATCCTCGGGCAAATCCTCGGCCAGGAAATACCCCCCTTTCGAGGTCCCCCCCCGCATCCACATGCAGCGCACAGCGTCCATCTTGTTCAGGTCCAGTTCTTCTCTGGTTCAAAAATATCCCGGGGGGTCCGGGGGGCTGGCCCCCCAGTTGGTCGGGTCGCCTCAAGCGACCCGAAACCCGGTTCAGACGTACTTCAGCCCCTTCTCGGCCAGCCGCCCGCGCATGTCATAGATATCGAGCCCCAACTCGCCCGCCGCCAGCCGCTTGCGCTTGTCTTCCTCGGCGGCCTCCCGCTTCTGCGCCTTCATAAGCACATCCTCGGCCTCTTCACGCCTGACAACACAAACCCCGTCATCATCGGCCACGATCACGTCACCGGCATTCACCAACTGCCCGGCGCAGAGCAGTGGCACGTTGACCGATCCCACGGTCTCTTTCACCGTGCCTTGCGCGAATATCGCCTTGGACCAGACCGGAAAGCCCATCTGCTCCAGGTCCATCACGTCACGCACGCCGGCGTCGATCACCAGGCCCTTGACGCCGCGCGCCTGCGCGGAGGTTGCCAGCAGGTCGCCGAAATAGCCGTCTTCGCAAGGCGAGGTCGGCGCCAGCACCATGATGTCGCCCGCCTGGCACTGTTCGATGCAGACATGCACCATCCAGTTGTCGCCCGGCGCGGCCGAGATCGTCACGGCGCTCGCCGCCAGCCGGGTGCCGCGATAGATCGGGCGCATGTAACTGGCCAGCAGGCCCTTGCGGCCCTGCGCCTCGTGCACTGTCGCCACACCGCATTTGCCAAGCGCTTCGACAACACCCGGATCGGCGCGTTCGATGTTCTGGACGACGACGCCCTTCTGTCCCAGCGCGCCGCTCATTCCAACTCATCCACGGTGCGGGGAAAGATCGTCTGGAAACCTTCGGCGTATTTCGCCGCCCGCCCCCCGGCCTGCCCGCCAGAGTTGCGGCGGAAGTGGTTGGCGCGGTTCTCGGCCACGTTCTTGTAGAAGGACCACAGGTGCTCCTGCCCCTGCATGCACTGGATCGCGGCCCATTTCCTGTCCCAGACATCGGTGATGTCGAGGAAGGTCGAGGGCTTCCATTCCATCTGCTCGGTCTGGTGCGGCTCAAAGAGGTAGAGCTGCGGCGCGCCCAGCACCTTCTGGCCGGGGTTGTGGCCCCAGGCCTGTGCCACCATCCGGCATTCCAGCGCGAATTGCGTCGTGTTCATGTGGTCGGTGTTGTAGGGGTCCCACTTGGAATGCGACATCATCCACTTGGGCTGGACCTCGCGGATCACGTCGACCATGCGGTCGCGGGTTTCCGCACCAAGATCGAGCGGATAGTCGCCCACGTCAAAGAAGCGGATGTCGTTGACGCCAAGGGCGGCGGCGGCGTTCTCGGCTTCCTTGCGGCGCTCGGTCTTCACCTTTTCCAGCGTCATGCCGTCCTGCTTCCACAGCTTGGCGCTTTCGCCGCGCTCGCCGTAGGACAGGCAGACAACCGTGACCTCGTAGCCCTTGGCCTGGTGCAGGGCAATCGCCCCGCCCCCGCGCCAGACGAAATCGGCGGAATGGGCGGAAATGACCAGCGCGGTTTTCTTGTCGGACATGTTGATCCCCTCCTTGGGTGTTTTGCGGGTGGCAAGGACCCGGTTTGGCGTGATCATGGGGCATGGGGCGCGATTTGCCTATTTCGAATAAGAGCCCTACTATAAGAATTTGCTATTCCGGAGAGCGAACAATGGAGTTCGACCTGCCCAACCTGCGGCATATGCGGGTGTTTCGCGAATGCCTGCGCTGTGGCTCGGTCTCGGGGGCGGCGGCGGCCTGCAACATGTCGCAACCGGCGGCGACCCAGGCGATTGCCAAGCTGGAAGCGACCGTTGGCACCAGGCTGGTGTTGCGCCAGCCCCCAAGGCTTGGGCCGACGCCCTGCGGCGCGCTTCTGGTTCGGCGGGTCGAGGCGGCGCTGTCGCACCTGGAACGCGGCGCGCGTGAGGCCAGCCGTAGCCTGGCCCAAAAGGCGCGCGACAAGTCCAGCTTTGACCGCCATGTCACCCCGGCGCAGATCCGCGCGTTGATCGCCATTGCCGGGTCGGGCAGTTTCACCGTCGCCGCGCGCCAATTGGGCCTGTCCCAGCCCACCGTGCACCGCGCCGCCCGGGCGTTGGAAGAGATCGCCGGGGTGAGCTTTTTCAAATCCACCCCCGCGGGTGTCGAGCTGACCGCGGCGGCCCAGGCCTTTACCCTTGGTGCCAAGCTGGCCCAGGCCGAGATCCGCCAGGGCCGCGAAGAGATCGGCCGTGAGTTGGGCGAGGATCGGGGCACATTTGTCATTGGCAGCCTGCCGCTTGCGCGCACCGCCATCGTGCCCCGGGCCACCCATGCGATGATCACCGGCTTTCCCACGGTCCAGGTCCGGGTGGTCGATGGCCGCTACCACGAGTTGCTGCGTTCGCTGCGCGAGGGCGAGCTGGATTGCCTGATCGGGGCGCTGCGCGATCCGCCGCCCGCCGATGACGTGGTGCAGGAGGAATTGTTCCAGGATTCGCTGGCCGTCGTGGCCCGCCCCGGCCATCCGCTGGCGCAGGCGGAGACCCCGACGCTGGAGGATGCGCTGACCTACCCCTGGGTTGCCTCGCCCAAGGAGACGCCCGCCGGGCAATATGTCTTTGAAACCCTCCGCATCCAGGAACGTGACAAGACGCCGGTGCGCGTGGTGTCCTCTTCGCTGGTCATGCTGCGCGGGATCCTGGCCGAGGGGGACTATGTGTCCATCGTTTCGCGTCACCAGATCCAGGTGGACGCGCGCGCCGGGCTGATCCGGGCGCTCGACATTCCGCTGAAGAACACGCTGCGCGCCATCGGGTTGACCACGCGGCGCGACTGGCGGCCCACCGAGACCCAGGCCGCCTACATCGACTTCCTGCGGCACTACAGCCGGTCCGAGGGGCCGGAGGCTCCGATGGAATGACCGGATAATAGCTTTTTCCAATAGGCGGAAGGCCAATCGAATTAGGGTTTTCCCGATTGAAATGCTAGCTCTGCGACAACAGAATGAATTGGGGTGATCACCCCCGCCCTCATGGCCGACACGGTCGGGGGCAGCACGGACCCCGGCAGGGCACACCGTGACAGGCACCGACGGCCAGCACCCGACCGGCGCCGGCACCACAGAAGGGAAACGCCATGACCAAGAAGGACTACGAGGATATCCCCGGCACCTTCGTCTTCGACGCCGACAGGAGCCGCGAGGGGTATCACCTGAACCAGTTCTGCATTTCGATGCGGCTGCAAAAGAACCGCGATGCCTTCAACGCCGATGAAGAGGCGTACCTGGACAAGTATCCGATGACCCCGGAGCAGCGCGAGGCCGTGCTGAAGCGTGAATGGAACCGGATGTTGGAGCTGGGCGGCAACATCTATTACACCTCGAAACTTGCCGCCAATGACGGCATCAATTTCCAGAACCTCGCCGGGCTGATGACCGGCATGGGGGTCGAGGCCTATCGCGACATGATGCTGCACGGCGGCCGGTCGGTCGAAGGCAACCGCTACACATCCGAATGGACCGAAGAGGAGGACAGCTAATGGCCCGTATCACCGCAGGCGTGGGCTGTTCCCACGTGCCCGCCATCGGCGTCGCAATGGACACCGGGATCACCGAACAGGACTACTGGAAGCCGGTGTTCAAGGGGTTCGAGAAATCCCGCGAATGGATGAAGGAGAACAAGCCCGACGTCATCTTCCTGGTCTACAACGACCATTGCACCGCCTTTGACGCCTCGTGCATCCCGACCTTTGCGCTGGGCTGTGCGGCCGAGTTTCATCCCGCCGACGAAGGCTGGGGCCCGCGCCCGGTGCCGGTGGTGAAGAACCACCAGAAGCTGGCCAGTCACATCGCGCAAAGCCTTGTGCTGGATGAATTCGACATGACCATCATGAACGAGATGGAGGTCGATCACGGGCTGACGGTGCCGCTTTCGGTGATGTTCGGCGACAAGACGCCCGAGGACGAATGGCCCTGTCTTGTCATTCCGCTGGCGGTCAACGTGGTGCAATACCCCGCCCCCACCGGCAACCGCTGCTACCAGTTGGGCAAGGCCGTACGCCGCGCGATCGAGAGCTATGACGAGGACCTGAACGTCATGGTCTTTGGCACCGGCGGCATGAGCCACCAGTTGCAGTACAAGCGCGCCGGGCTGATCAACCCGGAATGGGACAAGTCGTTCCTCGACCGGCTGACCAGCGACCCGGTGGGGCTGAGCCAGATGCCCCACGTGGAATACCTGCGCGAGGCTGGGTCGGAAGGCGTGGAAATGGTGATGTGGCACGTCATGCGCGGCGCGCTGGAGGACGAGGTCGAGGAAGTCCACCGGCATTACCATGTGCCTGCGTCGAATACGGCGGTGGGGCATATCATCCTGGAAAACAAATCTTATCACGACAGCCGCAAGATCGCGGCCGAGTAACGGGAAGGAACAGACATGCGGATTTGTGTCGCCGGCGCCTATGGCGCATTCGGCATCAAGCACCTTGATGCGCTTTCGGCCATCGACGAGGTCCAGGTGACCTCGGTCATGGGGCCGACGCAAGCCAAGATCGACAAGCTGGCGTCTGAGCGCGGCATCGGCCATGCGTCCACGTCGCTGGACGCATGCCTGGCGCGGGATGACGTGGACGCGGTGATCCTTGCAACGCCGACGCAGCTTCACGCCGAGCAGGCGATTGCCTGCATGAAGGCGGGCAAGCCGGTGCTGATCGAGATCCCGATGGCGGATTCGCTGGCGGATTCGGAAGCCATCTGCAAGGTGCAGAAGGAAACCGGCGTGCTGGCGATGGCCGGACAGGTGCGCCGCTTCAACCCGTCGCACCAGTGGATCCAGAACAAGATCGCCGCCGGCGAGCTGAAGATCCAGCAGATGGACGTGCAGACCTATTTCTTCCGCCGCTCCAACATGAACGCCAAGGGCGAACCGCGCAGCTGGACCGATCACCTGCTGTGGCACCACGCCTGCCACACGGTCGATCTGTTCCAGTACCAGACCGGCGAAGAGGTGAGCCAGGCCTATGGTCTGGAAGGCCCGCATCACCCGGAGCTTGGCATTGCGATGGACATGTCGATCGGGATGAAGACGCCGTCGGGCGCGATCTGCACCCTGTCGCTGTCGTTCAACAATGATGGGCCGCTGGGCACCTTCTTCCGCTATATCTGTGACAACGGCACCTATATCGCGCGTTATGACGATCTGTTCGATGGAAACGAGAACCCGATTGATTTGTCGGATGTGGCAGTGTCGTCGAATGGGATCGAGCTGATCGACCGGGAGTTCATCTCGGCGATCCGGGACGGGCGTGAGCCCAACGGCTCGGTGCATGACGTGCTGGCGGCGATGAAAACGCTGGACCGGATCGAAAAGAGCTTCTGATACGGCGATTGCGCCGGACGCCTCTCCGTCATCCCGGACTTGATCCGGGATCTCCCGGGTCTTGCCGACGGGGAGATCCCGGGTCAGGCCCGGGATGACGTTTTTCTTGGGGGCGACGTTGGTGTGTTGCCCGAGTGCCGACATTGACCGTACGGTGGGTTTGTAACTCAACATTGCGGACCGCTGGGCACCTTATTCTGCTATATCTGCGACAACGGCACCTATATCGCGCGGTATGACGATCTGTTCGACGGCAACGAGAACCCGATTGATTTGTCGGATGTGGCAGTGTCGTCGAATGGGATCGAGCTGATCGACCGGGAGTTCATCTCGGCGATCCGGGACGGGCGTGAGCCCAACGGCTCGGTGCATGACGTGCTGGCGGCGATGAAGACGCTGGACCGGATCGAACAAAGCTTCTGATACGGCGATTGCGCCGGACGCCTATCCGTCATCCCGGACTTGATCCGGGATCTCCCGGGTCTTGCTGACGGGGAGATCCCGGGTCAGGCCCGGGATGACGTTTTTCTTGTGGGCCTGAGGCGGATGACCGCCTGAACTGAGTGCAGACGCGCATCGCCGACCTCCGGTCGCTGTCAACGCGCTGGGGGCGTTGCTCCAAGAGCCGACCCCGAGCCAATACCGACCAACGTCGCCCCTGCCCCTTGCAGACACCGGCGCCAGTCCTGATATGTTTCTTCCCGAGGAGGAACCATCCATGCAGGGCATACCCGAAATCGCACTCGACTGGCACCGCGCGGGCAAGGGCACGGCGCTGGCCACGGTCGTCGAGACCTGGGGCAGCGCGCCACGCCGGATCGGTGCGCAGCTGGTGATCGACGAAGACGCGCGGATGGAGGGCTCGGTCTCGGGCGGCTGCGTCGAAGGCGCGGTGGTGGTCGAGGCGCTGGAGGCGCTGGACGACGGCAAGCCCCGGCTGCTGGAATTCGGCGTGTCCGATGGCGATGCCTTTGCCGTGGGCCTGGCCTGTGGCGGCACGATCCGGGTGCTGGTGGAGCCGGTGGGCCCGGTGCTGCCCGAGGCGATGCTGGCCGATCTGGTGGCGGCACGCGCCGCGCGGCAGCCGGTGGCCTATGTGGTGAATACCGAAACCGGCGCGCGGCGGCTGGACCGCGAGGGGCATGCGACGCGGTTTCGCATGGATCGCTCGGGGTTTGAGGAGGACGGCCAGACCTTCGTGGCCATCCACAACCCACCCCTGCGGCTGATCGTGGTCGGTGCGGTGCATATCGCCCAGCACCTTGTGCCGATGGCACGCGACATCGGCTATGACCCGGTGGTGGTCGACCCGCGCGACAGCTTTGCCTCGCCCGAGCGCTTTCCCGAGACCCAACTTCTGCACGACTGGCCGGATGAGGCGGTGGCGGAACTGGGGCTGGACACCCGCACCGCGCTTTGCCTGCTGACCCATGATCCCAAGATCGACGATCCGGCGCTGGAGGCCGGTCTGCGGTCTGGCGCGTTCTACATCGGCGCGCTGGGCTCCAGGCGGACCCACGGCAAGCGGTTGGAACGGATGCAGGCGGCGGGGTTCTCCGAGGCCGATTGCGCGCGCATTCACGGGCCTATCGGGTTGGATATCGGTGCGGCCTCGCCTGCGGAAATCGCGGTGGCGGTGCTCGCCGAGATGACCCGGGTGCTGAGGAAAGGCGCATGAAGTTCGGCCCGGTGCCGGTGGCCGAGGCGTTGGGCGCGGTGCTGGCGCATTCCGTCAAGCTGAAGGACCGCAAGCTGCGCAAGGGCGCGACGCTGACGCCCGCGCACCTGTCGGCGCTGACCGAGGCGGGCGAGACCGAGGTGATCGTCGCCCGCCTTGACCCCAACGACGTGCACGAGGATGAGGCAGCGGCGCATCTGGCCGAGGCGCTGGTGCCCGATCCGGAGGCGGCGGGGCTGCGGTTGACCACGGCCTTTACCGGGCGGGTCAACCTGATCGCCAATGGCCCCGGCGTGGCGTTGCTGGACGTGGCGCGGCTGGTCCGGCTCAACCGGGTCAATCCGATGATCACCCTTGCGACGGTGCCCGCCTTTCAGCAGATGCGCGCCGGGGGCATGGTGGGCACGGTCAAGATCATCTCCTACGCCGTGCCCCGGGACGACCTTGCCGCCGCCTGCGAGGTGGCGTGGGACGGGCTGCGCATGGCGTCGCCGGTGTTGCGTACCGCGACGCTGATCGTGACGGAAATCCCCGGCGGCGCGGGCGAGAAAGGCGTGCCGGCGATTCGCGACCGGTTGGCGGCGCTGGGCATGACGCTGGCCCGGGTGACCCATGTCCCGCATCGGACGGATGACATTGCCCGGGCGCTGGCCGAGGTCGAGACCGATCTTGCGCTGATCCTGACGGGGTCGGCGACCTCTGATCCCGGCGACGTCGCCCCCGAGGCGCTGCGACGGGCGGGCGGTGAGGTGACGCGATTCGGCATGCCGGTCGATCCCGGCAACCTGCTGTTTCTCGGCCACATGGGCGCGCGGCCGGTCATCGGCCTGCCGGGCTGCGCCCGGTCGCCGGCGCTCAATGGGGCGGACTGGGTGCTCAGCCGAGTGATCTGCGGGATCGAGGTAACGGCAGAGGACATCGCCGGCATGGGGGTTGGCGGGTTGCTCAAGGAAATCCCGACGAGACCGCAACCCCGGCGGGGGTAGAGATCCGGGGCAACAGCTTGAAGCCACCGAGGAAGACTTGACGCGGTCACCCGACAAAGAGCCCCGTGGCGGGATCGGACCTGATCCTTCATCTTGCCCTTGAACTCCGGGGGGTCTGGGGGGCTGGCCCCCCAGTCGGTCGACCTGCGCAACCCACGGCGAAATGGAAGAGGTCCCCCTGCCCGTCCGGTCAAGACCCGCGCACCTCAAGTTGCGCGCCCTCCTGCACCGGTCATGAAAAAACCGCGCCCGGAGGGTTCCGGACGCGGTCTGGGTCTTGCCGAGATTACCCTGATCAGAGGTTCAGTGCCTCGCGCACCCGCTCAAGCGTGGCTTTCAGGATCTCGGGATTGTCACGGGCCTGTTCCAGCGCCAGTTTCAGCGGCGCCTTGGCCAATGCCCCGAGATCGCTGTTGTCGATCATCTCGATGACCTTGTCATAGTCGAAACCATCCACGGTCAGGAGTTCCGCGGGATCAGAAGCGGCCTCGGCGGTGGCTGCGTCTGCGGCCTCGGCGGTGGCGCCGGCCTCTTCGGTGGCTTCTTCGGTCACGGCGTCGGCCGCCTCGGTGGCGTCCTCGGTCGCGGCGTCAGCGGCTTCGGTTGCTTCTTCGGTCGCGGTGTCGGCAGCCTCGGTGACCTCATCAGTCGCGGCTTCAGCAGCCTCGGTGGCTTCCTCGGTCGCGGCTTCAGCGGCTTCGGTGGCTTCATCAGTCGCGGCGTCGGCAGCCTCGGTGGCCTCTTCGGCAGTGGCCTCTGCGGCTTCGGTGGCCTCTTCGGTCACGGTCTCGGCAGCTTCCGCCGCCTCTTCCGTTGCCGCATCAGCCGCTTCGGTGGCTTCCTCGGCGGCCTCTGCGGTGGTGTCGGCGGCCTCTTCTGCCACGGCTTCGGCCTCTTCGGTCACCGCTTCGGCAGCCTCTGCGGCCTCGTCGGTGTTGCCGGTGATCTGGTCGATGGCGTTCTCGACCTCTTCGGTCACGGCCTCGACGGTGTTCTCGACCTCTGCCGCGGCCTCTTCGGCGGCGGTTTCGACCTCTTCGACCACGTCTTCAACAGCCTCGGCAGCCGCAGCGGCTTCTTCCTCGGCGGCTTCCGTCATCTCTTCGGCGGTCTCCGCGGCCTCTTCGGCGGCGGCGGCGGCTTCTTCCTGCGCCGCTTCGGTCATCTCTTCCGCGGTATCGGCGATCTCTTCGCCGGCGGCCTCGGCCTCTTCGGCGACCTCTTCGACAGCCTCTTCCACGGCCTCGGCAACACTTTCCTCTTCGGTGGCCTCGCCCGCGGCGTCGGAGGCATCTTCCACCGCCTCGGGCGCGGTCACGGCGTCGCCGGCGTCGGCAACCGGAGCCTCGGGCTGTTCCTGCGTGGTGTAATAGTAATACCCACCGATGGCAGCAGCCACGACCAGGACCCCGATGATGGTCTTCATCGATCCCGATCCGCCGGTGGTGCTCTCGTTCTTGTTGTCCGACATCTCGTCAAATTCCTCACAATACGTTTGCGGGGCTCGCGGTTCCCCGTGCCCCCTGCTGCTAGCAGAACTGGGTTGCAGGTGCAGCATTGGCAAGGGGAAAACCGCCGACAACGGCGCATTTCAGCCGATTCAGAGCTTGAAAGACGCCTTGGTGCCCTCTACCTTGCAGCCTCAATTTCTGCAACAAACAAAGGATCATTCCCATAGCCCGCAGACCTCACAACGCGCCGCCGACCCGCGATACCGGCCCTCGCGTGAACGACCGTATCCGTGCCCCCGAAATCCGCCTGATCGGTGCTGAAGGCGAAAACGTGGGGGTTGTTTCCCCGGCACGTGCCATGGACCTGGCCGCGGAGGCCGGGCTTGATCTGGTCGAGATCTCGCCCAATGCCAATCCGCCTGTCTGCAAGATCATGGATTTCGGCAAGTTCAAGTACGAGCAGCAGAAGCGGGAATCCGAGGCGCGCAAGAAGCAGAAGATCATCGAGGTCAAGGAGGTCAAGTTCCGCCCGAACACCGACATCCACGACTACGACGTCAAGATGCGCAACGTTTTCCGGTTCCTCGAAGCCGGCGACAAGGTCAAGGTCACCCTGCGGTTCCGTGGCCGCGAGATGGCGCACCAGAACCTTGGTCGCGAGCTGCTGCTCCGGGTGGCGGAGGACATCAAGGAAATCGGCAAGGTCGAGAACATGCCGAAGATGGAAGGACGCCAGATGATCATGATGATCGGGCCGTTGCCGCAGAAATAACCCCTGCGCCCGGCATCACCGCCGGGCCACCTCTCGGTGCTTGCAGGCAAACACCTGCCGGTTACGGTGTTTTCTTCGAAAACGCCGTGGAAGGACGCCAGATGATCATGATGATCGGGCCGTTGCCGCAGAAGTAAGCACCGCCGTGAAAAGACGAAACGCCGGATTGCCAGTCCGGCGTTTTTGTTTTCGTATCGCAGATTACCGGTGATGCGCCACGCCGGCCTGCAACCGCCCCCCGGGCCTTGGCCGGGGCTGACCGATACCCACAGCGGGGGATGCCTGTTTTGGACATTGCACTGAAGGTTCTGGAAATCGTTGCCCCGGTCTTTGCGCTGGCTGGCGTGGGGTTCACCTGGGTCCGGCTGGGCTTTGAATACCGGGTGCAGTTTGTCACCCGGTTAGCGATGTCGCTGGCGATCCCCTGCCTGATCTTCGTGTCGCTGATGCAGACCGAGATCGATCCGGCGGCGCTGGCGACGCTGACCATTGCGGCGCTGGCGGCCTATACCCTGGTGACGCTGGCGATGTGGGGGCTGGTCTGGCTGGGGCGGCTTGACCGGCAGACATTCCTCGCGCCGCTGATCTTTTCCAATACCGGCAATCTCGGCCTGCCGCTGGCGTTGTTTGCCTTTGGCGAGACGGGGCTGGGCTATGGCGTGGTGGTTTTCGCGGTCTCGGCGGTGATCCAGTTCACCTTCGGCATCTGGCTGGTGTCGGGCGGCGGGTCGCTGCGCAAGGTGGTGCAGGAGCCGCTGGTCGGCGCCACGTTGCTGGGCGGGCTGTTCATGTGGCAGGGGTGGGAAACGCCCACGGTGGTGACCAACACCCTGTCGCTGATCGGCCAGATGGCGATTCCGATGATGCTGATCACGCTGGGGGTGGCCGTGGCCCGATTGAAGATCGGAGCCTTTGCCCGGCCGCTCCTGCTGTCGGCGACCAAGATCGCGGTCTGCGCGGCCTGCGGCATCGGGGCGGGCCTGTGGTTCGGGCTGGAGCCGGTGGCCTTTGGCGTCCTGGTGCTGCAACTGGCCACGCCGGTGGCGGTGACCTCCTACATGCTGGCCGAGAAATACGGCGCCGAGAGCGAAGCCGTGGCGGGGCTGGTGGTGGTGTCAACAGTGATGTCGGTGGTGACGCTGCCGGTCCTGCTGACGTTCCTGTTGTAGCCGCGCATGAAAAGGCCGCGCAACGGTGAGGTCACGCGGCCAAAATCTGTCAACAGATTTTGACAAAATCCATGGATGGATTTTGCCCCTTGCACAGAGGTCAGTCCAGGAAGGCCTTTTCCACCACGTAATGCTGCGGGTTGGAATTGGCGCCTTCGACAAGCCCGTAGCCTTCGAGCATCTCTTTCAGTTCGAGGTTGAACGCCAGGTTGCCGCAGATCATCGCCCGGTCGGTCTCAGGGCTGAGCACCGGCACACCCAGGTCCGCAAACGCCTCGCCCGAGCGCATCAGGTCGGTGATCCGGCCCATCTTGGCGCTCTTCTCGCGGGTGGTGGTGGGATAGTACTTGATCTTCTTCCAGAAGCCCTCGCCGATCACTTCGTTGAGCAGCTCGTCTTCCTTCAGCCCTTCGATCAGCTCGCGGCCATAGGTCAGCTCGCCCGCCTCGCGGCAGGTGTGGGTGATGACGATCTCGTCGTAATCCTCATAGGTCTGCGGCTCGCGCAGGAGCGAGGCGAAGGGCGCAAAGCCGGTGCCGGTGGCAAAGAACCACAGCCGCTTGCCGGGCAGCAGCGCGTCATGCACCAGCGTGCCCACGGGCTTGGGCCGCAGGATGATCTCGTCACCGGGCTTGATGTGTTGCAGGCGCGAGGTCAGCGGGCCGTCGGGCACCTTGATCGAATAGAATTCAAGCTCTTCGTCCCAGGAGGGCGAGGCGATGGAATAGGCGCGCAGCAGCGGCTTGACCTTGCCTGTCTTCGGGTTCGGGTCGCCCATCAGGCCGATCATCACGAATTCGCCCGAGCGAAAGCGCATCGTCTGTGGCCGCGACACGCGGAAGGAAAACAGCCGGTCGGTGTAGTGTTTCACGTCGGTGACGGTCTGCGCGTCGGGCAGTGTCGGCACCTTGATGGCTTTGGCTTCGGTCACGTTGGTCAACTCTGTCATGGTTCCTCTGCCGGCCCTGATAAACCGACACCTCACGTTAAACTTTGACATGGGTCAGGGAAAGGGCACGTGCTGTCGCGGATGACGGCACGTGCCCTTTGCCCGGAAGCAGCCGGGTCAGGCGCGGGCGCGCAGCCGCGACTGGTAATCATGCGCGCGCCAGTCGGCGCGGAATGCCCATTGGTCCTCGGGCTGGCGGGCCGCCAGGTCGGGCGAGATTTCCACCTCGTCAAAGCCCGCGCGCCGCGCCATCGCATATTGGTCGGCCAGCACATGGCCCCTGGCGCGCAGCCGACCGGTGTAGCCGTTCAGCCGCAACAACCGGGCCAGCGTAAAGCCGCGGCCATCGGCGAAGCTGGGAAAATCCACCCGCACCATCCGCAGCCCGGCCAGTTGGCCGGTCACGGCATCCACATCCGCATCGGACGCCAGATCAAGGACATCCGTGCCTTCGAAACCTTCGGTCCAATCCTCGGGCTGAAACCCGGTGTCGCGCACGATCACGTTGTCATTCATGCTGCTTCTCCTTTTCGCACCATCTTGCCGTTCACAAAATGGATGCCGCATTCTTCCTTGTCCTGGCCGCGCCAACGGCCCGATCTGGGGTCTTCGCCCGGTGCCACCTTTGACGTACAGGGCGCACAGCCGATGCTGGGATAACCCTGCGCCACCAACGGATGCCGGGGCAGTCGGTTTTCGTCCATGTAGGCCGCCACGTCGCCCGGCGCCCAATGGGCCAGCGGGTTGACCTTGATGCGACCTGTGACCTCCTCGACCTCAAAGAACTCCATCTGCGCGCGGGTGCCCGACTGGAACCGCTTGCGCCCGGTGATCCAGCCGTCAAAGCCCTGAAGCGCGCCTTCCAGCACTTCGGTCTTGCGCAGGTTGCAACAGGCGTCGGTGTCGCTGAGGTGCAGCGCGCCATAGGGATCGCGTTTCGCGACCTCGGCGGCGTCGGCCTCGATGATCTGCAGGTTCTTCAGGCCCAGCCGCTCGGCCACCTCGGCCTGGTAGACCAGGGTTTCGGCAAAGAGCATCTGGGTGTCGATGAAGAGCACCGGCGTCGTCCGGTCGACCACCGCCACCAGGTGCAGCAGCGCGACGGATTCGGCGCCGAAGCTGGAGACCATCGCGATCTTGCCGAATTCGGAGCGGGTCAGCGCCGCCTCAAGCACCGAGGTGGCGCCGTGATGGCGGTACTCGGTGTTGAGGGCGGCAATCGTGTCGCGCAGGTCCGTGATGTGGGTGACTTGTGTCACTGGGTCCGCCTTTCGCGTATCTGGAAAGAGAAGCGCCCGGGTTGCGGGCTGCTTCCGTGGGCCGCTCAGGCCGCCTTTTCGCGCGCTTCCGGGTAGAGCAGCGCCTTGAAGGGCGCGGCGCCGAGACGGCGATAGGCCTGCAGGAAGGTCTCATCGGCGCTGGCGCGCAGGTCGAGATAGCCCAGCACCAGCCGTTCGATGGCCGGTACGATGTCATCCGCAGAGAACCCTGGCCCGGCGCGGGTGCCGATGCTGGCGGTTTCCGTGCCGTCGCCGCCAAGGGTGATCTGGTAGTTCTCCACCCCTGCCCTATCGAGGCCGAGAATGCCGATGTGGCCGACGTGATGGTGCCCGCAGGCGTTGATGCAGCCCGAGATCTTGATCTTCAGCTCGCCGATTTCATGCTCCAGCTTCAGCTCGTCGAAGCGGGTGGCAATCTCCTGGGCGATGGGGATCGACCGGGCGGTGGCCAGCGCGCAATAGTCCATGCCGGGGCATGCGATGATGTCCGAGGCCAGGCCGATGTTGGCGGTGCCCAATCCGGCGGTCTTCAGCGCCTGGTAAAGCTGCGGCAGCGCGTCCTTGGGCACATGCGGCAGGATCACGTTCTGCTCATGGCTGATGCGCAGCTCGTCATAGGCATAGGTTTCGGCCAGGTCGGCCATGACGCGCATCTGCGCGGCGGAGGCGTCGCCCGGGGTCTTGCCATGCGCCTTGAGCGAGATCGAGACGATGGCGTGATCGGCGCGGCGGTGGCTGTCGATATTGGTATCAACCCAGGAGCGGAACAGCGGATCATTGGTGTAGGCGGCCTCGAAGGCGCCGGTGTCGGCGTCGCGGAAGGCAGGGGCGGCGAAGTGCGTCTCGATTTCGGCCAGCATCTGTTGATCGACGCCGCCGAATTGCTCTTTCAGCACCGGGAACCGCTCTTCGACGAGCGCGCGGATCTTGTCCAGCCCGTTTTCATGCACGGTGATCTTGATGCGCGCCTTGTACTTGTTGTCGCGGCGACCAAGCAGGTTGTAGACGCTGACGATGGCCTCAAGATAGGGCAGCAGGTCCGCCTTGGGCAGGAACTCGCGGATCACCTTGCCCAGCATCGGGGTCCGGCCAAGACCGCCACCGACGAAGATGCGGTAGCCGGTTTGGCCGTCCTGCTGGACGACTTCCACGGCGATGTCGTGTGACTTCAGCACCGCGCGGTCATTGGGCGCGCCGGAGACCGCGATCTTGAACTTGCGCGGCAGGAACTGGAATTCCGGATGATCGGTCGACCATTGACGGATCAGTTCGGCCACGGGGCGCGGGTCTTCGATCTCATCCGCGGCGGCACCGGCGAAATGGTCGGAGGTCACGTTGCGGATGGTGTTGCCCGAGGTCTGGATGGCGTGCAGGTTCACCTCGGCCAGCGCATCGAGCATGTCGGGAATGTCGTTCAGTTTCGGCCAGTTGTACTGGATGTTCTGGCGGGTGGTGAAATGACCATAGCCCTTGTCCCACTTCTCGGCCAGCAGTGCGAGTTGGCGCATCTGGGCCGAGTTCAGCGTGCCATAGGGGATGGCGACACGCAGCATGTAGGCATGCAGTTGCAGGTAAACGCCGTTCATCAGGCGCAGGGGCTTGAATTCGTCCTCGGTCAGCGAGCCGTCGATGCGGCGTTCCACCTGGGCGCGGAACTGGCGGTTGCGCTGGGCCAGGAAGGCGCGGTCGAAGTCATTGTATGCGTACATGTCGTGTTCCTTGCTTTGGGCTGGGCGCGAAATTCCTTCAAAGGAATTTGCAAAATCCGTTGACGGATTTTCAGCGCGCCGCCTGTTTGCCGTGGAAATAGTTGGAGGGGCCGGTGCGGCGGAAATCCTCGCGGAAATGGGTGGGCTGCGGCACGCCGTCTTCCAGCCGGACATCGGCGAGATAGACGCCCACCGCCTCGGAATGACGCGAGGAGGCATCGAGCAGGCGGACATCGGCCACCGCCTCGTCGGTCAGCACTTCGGCCTGCGCCAACTCGCGCGTCCAGGTGTCGTCGGAGGTCAGGTAGATCACGTCGCCCTCGATCAGGGCATTGGCGGTGACCACTTTCGGCGTGAATTGACGGGGCATCAGGCGAGCTCCTGCATGAGGGTGTTGTCTTGTTGGGCCAGCAGCGCCGCTTCGCGCGGGGCCAGGCCGTAGAATGTCAGCGCCGGGCCATTCATTGCGGCGGCGGCAAGATCGGTCGGCAGGTCGGCCAGACAGGTCTCGATGATCCGCTGATCGGCACGCGAGGCGTTTTCCACCAGCGTCACCGGCGTGGCCGGGTCGGCGCCGTGCATCAGCAGGCGGCCCTGGATGAAACGCGCGGATTTCTTGCCCATGTAGATCGCCGCGACCTCGCCTTCGCGGGCAAGCGCGCGCCAGTCGTGATCGGCAAAGCCGCGAGTGTCATGGCCGGTGAGGAAGCGGACCGAGGCATTGCGACCACGTTTGGTCAGGCTCTGGCCAATGGCAGCCACGGCGGCAGAGGCGCTGGTGATGCCGGGAACGATGTGCCAGCCGAGGCCTGCGGCCTCGACGGCGTCGATTTCCTCGTCCAGGCGGCCAAAGACGGTGCTGTCGCCGGATTTCAGCCGCACGACCTGGGCGCCCTTGCGGGCATGTGCGACCAGCGCGGCATTGATGTCTTCCTGGGCGGCGGAGGGGCCGAAGCCTTCCTTGCCCATGTCGATCAGCGTCGCTTCGCGGCGGGCGAGTTCGAGGATTTCCGGCGTGACCAGCCGGTCGTGGATCACCACGTCGGCCTCGTGCAGGGCGCGGCGGGCCTTGAGGGTCAGCAGTTCCGGATCACCGGGGCCAGCGCCGACAAAGGCCACGTGGCCGGGACGCGTTTGCGCCGACAAATGGGTGTCGAGCAGGTCGTCCAGCGCCACTTCCGCGCCATCGGTGCCGTTTTCGTCAAAGGCACGCGGGCCGGTCTTGAAATAGTAGTCGGCCCAGAAATCGCGGCGGGGACGACCATGCGGCAGGGCTTCGGCGAGCTTGCGAAACCCCTTGCCGATGCGGGCCAGAGGGCCGAGACGCACCGGCAGGCGGGCTTCCAGATCGGCCTTGAGGGCGCGGGCCAGCACCGGGGCCGCGCCTTCGGTGCCGATGGCAACGGTGACGGGGTCGCGGTCGACGATGGCGGGGGTGATGAATTGACTGTCCGCGAGGTTGTCGACCACGTTGACCAGCGCGCCCTCGGCTTCGGCGATCCCAGCCGCGCGGGTGTCCTCGGCGGTGTCTTCGGCGGCGGCATAGAACAAGCGGGCCCCGGCGACATCGCCGCGGGCCAAGGCGCGACGGACAAGCGTCAGGCGGCGATCCTCGGCCCAGGCCCCGATTTCGGGCGCGGGATCGGCGGCGTAGACGACGATGGCGGCCTCGGTCTTCAGCAGCAGGCGCAGCTTGGCCAGGGCCGCATCACCACCGCCCGCGACGACGACACGCTGTCCGGCGAGGTTCACGAAGATCGGAAAATGCTGCATTGCGGGCTCCTGCGTCTCTTGCGGTATATATAGGAAATTTTCCCGTTTTCCGGCTAGATGCTTGCGGGAATAAGGATGATCGTTCTACTGTGCGCGCGACGCGGAACATGCGTTTCACAAATCGCGGAAAGGCCGAACAATGGCGCGGATCGACGACACGGACCGGAAAATCCTCAGGGCGTTGCAGGAGGACGCGGGCCGGTCCCTGGACGAGATTGCCAAGGCGGTGGGGTCATCCAAGACGCCGGTGTGGAACCGAATCCGCAAGATGCGCGAGGCCGGGATCATCGGCGCGCAGACGGTGCAGCTGGATGCCGAGAAGCTGGGGTTCGAGGCCTGTTTCTTCGTGCTGATCCGCACGTCCGAGCATGATGCGAGCTGGCAGAAAGCCTTTTTGCATGCGCTGAAGTCGCGGCCCGAGGTGCAGGAGGCGCATCGGCTGGCGGGCGATATCGATTATATCCTGAAGGTGCGGGTGGCCAATGCGCGGGCTTATGACACCTTTTACCAGGCGCTGATTTCCGAGGTGAAGGTGCACAACGTGACGGCGTTGTTGTCGATGGAAGAGATCAAGTCGACGACGGCGCTCGCGCTCTGAGCGGGGCCGATCCATCAATGGATCGGGGCCGATCTGTTGACAGATCGGTCAGCTCAACGCCGCAAGCAGGCGGCTTTTTTCGCCGGGATCATTGGGCTTCGAGATCGCCCCGGCCAGGGCCTCAAGGCTTTCGATGCTGTGCCCGGCGCGGAAGGTGTCGACATGCGGCAGCATGGTGCGGATGCCGGTCGCCTTGGCCGAGAAACCCTCCCACCGGAGCAGCGGGTTGATCCAGATGAGATGCCGGGACGAGAGGTGCAGCCGCTCGATTTCCTTTTCCAGCGCCGGGGCATCGCCGCGGTCGAGCCCGTCGGTGATCAGAAGCACCACCGCCCCCTGCCCCATCACCCGGCGGGACCAGTCGCGGTTGAAGGCATGCAGGCTGTCGCCGATGCGCGTGCCGCCTTCCCAATCCTGCGCCTCGGCGCCCGCCGCCGCCAGCGCGGCATCGACGTCGCGGGTGGCGAGGTGGCGGGTGATGTTGGTGAGGCGCGTGCCGAAGGTGAAGGCGTGCACCTTGGCCCAGCCTGCGCCCTTTTCATTGGCCACGGCATGCAGGAAATGCAGCACCGTGCGGGAATAGGTGCTCATCGAGCCGGAGATGTCGCAGAGTACAACCAAGTTGGGCCAGCGGATGCGCGGCTCTTTCCGGGCAAGCTCGCGCAGCTGGCCGCCGCGGCGCATGGAGAGACGCAGGGTCTTGCGGAAGTCGTAGGCCTGGCCGAGGGGGCTGGCTTTGGTGCGGCGGGACTTGATCGGCGGGACCGGGAGGGTGAGTTTTGACAACATGCGCCTGGCGCGGGCCATTTCCTCGGTCGACATCTGTTCGAAATCGAGGGTGCGGAGCTTTTCCTCGGCGGAGATGGTCATCGAGGCGTCGACCTCGATCTCGGTGCCCTCCTCGGTCGCTTGCGGGTCCTCCTCGGGCTGGGGCAGATCGGCGCCGTCCAGAAGGGCCTCGGCGGCGCGCTTTTCGGCGGCCCGGGCGTTGCGCTCTTTCTGGACACCGCGAATGGCGGGCAGCATGAGCGACATCATGTGTTCCATGTAGCGCGGGTCGCGCCAGTAGAGGCGGAAGATCTGGGCGAAGACCCGGCGCTGCTCGGGCTTGTTGACGAAGACGGAATGCAGCGTCCAGTAGAAGTCCTGTTTCTCGGTGAACCCTGCGGCTTCGACGGCGCGGATCGCCTCGATCACCCGGCCGGGGCCGATGGGCAGGCCGGCCTTGCGCAGGGCGCGGGCGAAATGGGTGATGTTGTCGCCCAGGCGCGGGTTTTCCGGCAGATCGAGCGGTGCATATTCTGGCATGTGTCGATTTTCGGGGGCGCTGCCCCCGGACCCCCGGGATATTTTTGAACCAGAGAAGGACTGGGTTGGACTGTTCTCAGGCGGGTTCGAGTGAGGCACGGGCCTCGTCGAGGATGCGTTTGGCCTCGGACCCTTGCAGGCGGGCGATGTCGTCCTGGTATTTCAGGATGGCACCGAGGGTGTCGGAGATGGTTTGCGGTGAGAGCTCCACCACGTCGAGGGCCAGCAGGCATTTGGCCCAGTCGATGGTTTCGGCCACGCCGGGGCGTTTGAAGATGTCCTCGGTGCGCAGGGATTGCACGAAGGCGACGATTTCGCGGCTCAGGCTGGCGGCGGCTTCGGGGACGCGGGCGTGCAGGATCTCCATCTCGCGGTCGAAGGTGGGATAGTCGACCCAGTGGTAGAGGCAGCGGCGTTTCAGCGCGTCGTGCACTTCGCGCGTGCGGTTGGAGGTGAGGATGACGATCGGCGGTTCGGGCGCTTTTATGGTGCCCAGCTCGGGGATGGTGACCTGGTAGTCGGAGAGCGCCTCCAGCAGGAAGGCCTCGAAGGGTTCATCGGTGCGGTCGAGCTCGTCGATCAGAAGGACGGGCGCACCGTTTTCATCGGGGCGCATGGCTTCGAGCAGCGGGCGTTCGATCAGGTAGTCGGGGCCGAAGAGCTCGGATTTGAGCGCGTCGCGGCTGGCGTTGCCTTCGGCTTCTGCCGTGCGGATCGCCACCATCTGGGCCGGGAAGTTCCATTCGTAGACCGCAGAGCTGGCATCCAGCCCCTCGTAGCATTGCAGGCGGATCAGCCGGCGGCCCAGCGCGGCGGCGATGGCCTTGGCGATCTCGGTCTTGCCGGTGCCGGGCTCTCCTTCGAGGAAGAGCGGCTTGCCCAGTGTCAGGGCGAGGAATGTGACCGTGCCCAAGGCCCGGCCGCAGACGTAGTCCTGACGTGCCAATATCTCTTGCACCGCGTCGATGCTTTCCGGGATCCGTGCCATGCCTGTCCTCCTGTCACAGCCCAAGGCCTACATGCCCCATGTGTGGGGTCAAGGCGACAAAAGTCGTGGCTGCCCGGCGCGCAGCACCACCTGAGATTGACGCCGGGGGGGCAAAATGCTTTTCTTTAGCGAAAAGATAACCAAGAGGCGGCTAAATCACCGGGGCAACCCGTGGTTTTGGAGCGACGATGCACAGGGCAACACCAAACATCACCTCGGCAGGGGAGCAGTGACATGCGCGTGACTGCCGTGACTTGCGTCAAGAACGAGGGGCCCTTCCTGCTGGAATGGATCGCCTATAACCGGGTGATCGGGGTGAGTGATCACCTGGTCTATTCCAACGATTGCTCGGACGGGACCGACCGGTTGCTGGACCGGCTGGCCGATCACGGGCTGGCGGTGCATCTGCCGAACCCGGCGCAGGGCCGCAATTACCAGATGGAGGCGCTGAAGGACGCGCGTCGCCAGGCGGTGGTGCGCGAGGCCGACTGGCTCTGGGTGGCGGATGTGGACGAGTTCCTGAACATCCACGTCGGTGACAACACGATCCCGGCGCTGATCGAGGCCTGTGGCGATCCGCAGGCGATCTCGGTCACGTTCCAGTTCATGGCCAATGGCGGGGTCGAGGGCTATGCCGACCTGCCGGTGATTGCGCAATTCACCCGTGGCCACAATCCCGACCTGTGGTGCGATCAGACCGCAATCGAGGTCAAGACACTGGTGCGCAAGGATTTTCCGCTGCAATATTATGGCGCGCACCGGCCGTTCTTCAAATCCGGGCAGGTCGATCGCCCGCGCTGGACCGATGGGTCCGGGCGTGAGGTGCCGGAGAATTTCCTGGTGGCGGCCAACAAGCGGCGGATCCGCAAGTTCCCGGCGCGGGGCGCGCGCAGCTTCGCGACGCTGAACCATTATGCGCTGCGCTCGCTCGACAGTTACCTGGTCAAGAACGACCGTGGCGACGTGAACCGCGAGAACCGGGATTTCGACGATACCTATTGGCGCGAACGCAATGACGACGCCTGGGAGGATCGGTCGATCCTGCGGATGCTGCCACGGCTTGAGGCGCAGATCGCCGCGCTGAAGGCGCTGCCGGGGATTGCGGAATTGCACGAGGAAACCGTGCGGCTGCATCGGTCGCGGCGTGATGCGCTGCTGGCGCAGGAGGGGTATGCGGCGATGCAGGCGCAGTTGCGCGGCCTGTCGACCCTGCCCCCGGGCGAGGCCGAGTTGCTGGAGCGGCTTGGCAAGGCCCCGGTGCTGGAGATGCCATGAGCCGCCTGCGGGTCATCAACCTCGGGCTGCCGAAATCGGGCACCACCACGCTGGCACGGGCGCTGCGCAAGGCCGGGCTGCACGTGGCGGACCATCGGATCAAGCCGATGCAGGCCGACAATGCCGCGCTGCATGGGCGCTTCGTGGGCGAGATGATGTATGACGGCTATTTCCTGCGCGGCGATCCGCTGGAGGGGCTGGACGATTTCGACGGCTTTGCCGAGATCAACGCGTTGCGCGGCGAACGCTCAATCTGGCCGCAGTTCGACTTTGGCCTGATCGAGGCGATCCGCGCCCATCATCCCGGCGTGCGGTTCCTGGCCTCCTGGCGGGATCCGGCGGCGATTTCGGACAGCATGCTGCGCTGGACCAACCTGGGGACCGAGCGGATCCCGGCGGCGGATATTCCGGGCCTGCCCGCGGGTTACGGGGTGACGACGCGCGAGCGGGTAACATGGATCGCCGGGCATTACGCCGCGCTGGGCCGGTTCTTTGACGGGGCCTGCGACTTTCTGCAATACGACGTCGCCGCCCCGCAGACGCCGGAACGGATCGGCGCCTTTCTGGGCCGCCCCCTGCCCTGGTGGGGCAAGACCAACGTCAACCCGGTGAAAGAGCCCGGCACCGAAAGTGTTTCATCATGAAGATCACCCTGCATATCGGACCGGACACCTGGGCCACCACCCGGCTGCAGGAGGTGCTGAACGCCAAGCGCGCGCAGTTGTTGCGGCAGGGCGTGCTTTTTGCCCGCTCGCCCGGGCCGAAGAACCACACCCGGCTTTACATGGCAGCCAGCGATCCGGGGGCGGTGGATGCCCTGCGCTTTGGCCGCGGCTATGCCGATCCGGCACGCCAGGCGGCGCTGCGCGACGAGGTTTCGGTCGCCTTGCAGAAAGAGGTGGAGAGCCAGGGGGCCGATCACCTTGTGCTGTCGGCGCATCAATTGGGCAGCGGGCTGGTCACTCAGAGCGAGCTTGCGCGGCTGCATGCCATGCTGGCCCCGCTGACCGACCGTATTCGCGTGATTGCGCATGTCGAATGCCCGGCGCGGATGCTGGCCCGGGCCTATGCGGCACAGGTGATGGATGGCCGGACCCGGTCGCTGGACATGGAGATGCGGCTGGCGGCACATGACGATTGGTGGCAGGCCGCCCTCGCAACCCGCCCCGAAAGCGCCGGGGACCGCGGAATTTTCCCCGAGGTTCAGATGGCGCCTGCGTGGCTTGACTTCGCGGCGCTGCGCGCGCGTTGGGACGAGGTCTTTGGCCAGGGCAGCTTTGCCTTCCGCCCGCTTGATCGCGCGGCGCTGGCGCGGGAGGACGTGACCGAGGAAGTGCGCGACATGCTGGGCCTGTCCGAGCAGATCGGCAAGCAGGAGGCCGCCCGCCTGCCCCGGCCGCCTTCGGCCGAGTGGCTGGCGCGGGCGCGGCAGTTCAACGACCTGCTGACCCGCCTGCTGGCCCGGGGCGCGCACGAGGTGCCGCGCCAGATGTGGAAAAAGCTGACCGGTGAGTTGCGGATCGACGGCGCGCCGCTGGTGCCGGGCGCGCTCTCGCCCATTGCGCAACGGTTTGCACCGGGGCTGGCGGCGCTGGCGCAGGAGGTGCCGGCGCTTGGCCCGGTGCTGACCCCCGATGCCCCCGCCCCCGACTGGCAGGAGGCCGAGACAACCCGGGGCTTCCGCGCCGCGCAGTATCTTCTGGCCGCCCTGCCCCGGGTTGATCGCGCCACGCGGGAGGCGCGCAGGGCCGCGCCGGGGCCCGGACCCGAGACCGCCGAAGACACCGGCCTGTCGCAACAGGCAGCGCAGGTCATGCCGCCGCTCGCCAAGCAGAAGTTCGCCCAGATCAAGGGCGGGCCATTCGCACCGCACAACCGGCTGGGCCGCGTCAACGAAGAAGAACTGGCGGCGGCCTTTGCGCCCATGCCGCCGCGTGACCTGCCCGAGGGGTCATCCGGCAATGTCATCGTCGGCTGCATGAAGAACGAAGGGCCTTATGTCCTGGAATGGGTGGCCTATCATCGCGCCATCGGGGTGGACAACTTCCTGATCTACACCAATGGCTGCGCGGATGGCACGGACGAAATCCTGACACGTTTGCAAGAGCTTGGACATGTCCAACACCGCAACAACGAGGATTGGAAAGGCAAGTCGCCGCAGCAGCACGCGCTGAACCAGTCGTTGAAGGAGCCGGTGATCGAGAACGCCGACTGGATCATTCACATCGACGTCGACGAGTTCATGAACGTGCGCTGCGGCAATGGCACCCTGCCCGATTTCCTGGAACGTGTGCCGGAGGCCACCAATGTCGCCATGACCTGGCGGATGTTCGGGCACAATGGCGTGACCCGGCTGGAAGATCGCTTTGTGATCGAGCAATTCGATGCCTGCGCGCCGAAGTTCTGTCCCAAGCCGCATACCGCTTGGGGTTTCAAGACGATGGTGCGCAATATCGGCGCCTACAGCAAGCTGTCGTGCCACCGCCCCAACAAGCTGGTGCCCGAGATGGCGGATCGGGTGCTTTGGGTCAACGGCTCGGGCAAGCCGATGGGCGACGACGTCAAGCAGAACGGCTGGCGCAATTCGCAACGCTCGATCGGCTATGACCTGCTCCAGCTGAACCACTATGCCCTGCGCTCTGCCGAAAGTTTCCTGGTCAAGCGGCAGCGGGGCCGCGCGCTGCACGTCGATCGGTCGATCGGGCTGAACTACTGGATCCGCATGGATTGGAACGACACGCGCGACATCACCGTCAAGCGCAACATTCCCCGGGTCCGGGCGGAATATGAGCGTTTGCTCGCTGACCCGGTGCTGCGCGACTGGCACAACAAGGCGCTGGACTGGCACCGCGCCAAGGCGGCCGAGCTGCACGGGATCGAAGAGTTCCGCGAGCTTTATGAACAGGCGATCACGCTGGAGCTGACCGAGACCGAACGTGTCGCCTATGCCCTGGCGCTTGACATGGAAAGCTGATGCAGGCGACGGCGGTTCTGTGCCTGCGCGACGAAGGTGCCTTTTTGCTGGATTGGCTGGCGCATCACCGGGTGGTGGGGTTTTCCCACGTGGTGATCTGCACCAACGATTGCTCGGACGGCACCGATCACATGGCCGACCGGCTGGCCGAGCTGGGCGGTGTCACGCATATCCGCAACGACGGGCCGTATGACAAGGGCGGCATCCAGTTCACCGGGCTGAAGCTGGCCGGCAAGGAGAAACCGGTGCGACAGGCCGATTGGCTGATGTCGCTGGATATCGACGAATACGTGAACATCCATGCGGGCGGGCATCGGCTGGCGGACCTGGTCGCCGCCCTGCCCGATGCGACGGCGATCACCCTGACCTGGCGGCTGTTCGGCAATGGCGGCGAGGTGGGCTACCGCGATGTGCCGGTGAGCCGGGTCTTTACCCGTGCCGCGCCGGCGGTGATGCACTGGCCTTGGCGGGCGTCGATGTTCAAGACGCTCTATCGCAATGACGGCAGCTATCGGCAGCTGGGCGTGCATCGCCCCCGGGGGCTGAAGGAAGACCGCGCCGGGGCGGTGGCCTGGTACGATGGCGAGGGCCGCGCGCTGGACAGCCAGTTCCGTGACCGCCGGGTATTCTCCAACTTTGGCCAGTCGAACACCCGGCTGGCGCAGCTGAACCATTATGCGCTTGGCGCGATGGAAAGCTACGTGCTCAAGGCCGCGCGGGGGCGCGCGGTGCATTCGGACCATGAGCTTGGGCTCGATTACTGGGTCGAGCGGAATTTCAACACCGACGAGGATCGCAGCGTTCTTGCGCTGGCCGATGAGGTCTCTGCCGAACGCGCCCGCCTGGCCGCCGACCCGGAGCTTGCCCGCCTGCACGACGAGGCCGTGGCCTGGCGTCATGCGCGGTTCCGGGCGTTGATGGAGGCAGAGCCCTATCGCGCGCTGTTCGGCAGGCTGTTGATGACGCCGCCGTCAACGCCCTTGCCGCCCGAGGTGGCAAGACGCCTGGTCAGCCATGCACGGCGCGGCAGGGCCCGGCAGGGCGTCTAGGGCGCGTGCCCTGCCCCCAGGATCATTGCTCTTTCGGCAGATCAAAGACCTGGCCGGGATAGATCAGGTCCGGGTCGCGGATCTGGCCGCGGTTGGCATCAAAGACGCGGACATAGAGGATGCCTTCGCCATAGCGCTCGCGGGCGATCTGCCACAGGGTGTTGCCGGGCTGGACCGTGATGATCCGCACCGCGCCGCCCTCGGCCTCTTTCGAGGCCTGTTCCAGGGTGTCGCGGTCTTCGCGCTGGAACGGCGTTTCGGCGCGGGAGCGGACCTCGCCATCCTCGTCCACCTCGTCGACGCGCAGCACGTAAACGCCCTTGTCCACCTGCGGCAGCGTCACCCGCCATGAGCCGTCCGCGCGGATCCGTGACGTGGTGATCGGGGTGTTGTCGAGGTAGACCCGGACAAAGCCGCCCCCCTGCGTGCCCGCGCCACGGCCCGCAAGGGCCACGTCGCCCGCGTCGTCATAGCTGATCGTGTCGATCGCCACCCGGTCGAGCACCTCGGGGCCGGAGAGCACGCGCACGCCCTCTTCGTCGGCGGCGAGGATGCGGGGGGCGTCATCCTCTTCCGCTGCGGGGTCCGGCGGCGTGGTGGGTTCAGGGTCCGGCGTGGATGTCTCGACAGGCGGCGGCGGGGTTTCGATCGGCGCTTCGGGGGGCTCCGTGGGCGGTTCCGCAGCGGCGATCACGACCGGCGGGGGGCCGTCTGCGGTGTCGGCCGCCGGGGCCTGCGGCGTTGGGCCGAAGGGGGCGACGATGACTTCCGTGTCGGCGAAAATCCGGGCGCCGGCGACCGTCATCGACAGGCTCATCAGGCGGGGCTGGCGGCTGGGGGGGATGTCCATCAGGCTGACGAACTTGCCATCGGTCCCGGCCAGGGTTTCGGCGATCTCGTCGCCGTCGAGGTAGATCGTCACCTCGGCGCGCGGCGCGCCTTCACCAGCGACAAGCGCCGATCCGTCGGGTTCGACCCGCACAAGGTCATAGGTCGGCCTGGGGATCACGGGCGGGGTCTCAGGCGCGTCAGAGGTGTCGGTGACAGCTGGCTCTGGCGCGGGATCGGGGATTTCGGACGCCCGTGCGCTGTCCTCCCGTGCGCTGTCCTCCTGTGCATGGTCCGTGGAGACAGCAGGCTCGGGATCGGCGGCGTCCGGCTGGTCGGACGCGGGTGTGTCTTCGGAGGGGGCATCCGGGGTGTCCAAGGCGATCTCGGTCTCGGCGGGACGGTCTTCCGCCGCGTCGGGTGCCGGTGTTTGCGCCGGAGTTTCTGCCGGTATGTCTGCCGAGGCGGTGTCTTCGGTGATCTCGGGTTCGGGCGGGGCCGGTTGGGCACTTTCTTCGGCAACCTCCGGGGCAATTTCCGGGGCAATCTCCGGTTCCGGTGCGGCTGTCTCTTCCACAGCCTCCGATACGGGGGCCGCTGGCGGGGGCGTGTCCTTGGCGACTTCCGTGTTCGCGACCTCGGTCGGAGCGGCGTCTTCCACGACATCCTCTTCCGGCGCGGTCGTTTCCTCGGCCGCCACCTCTTCGGGCGCGTCCGGCTGGGTTGGCGCTTTGGTCTCTTCCGCGACCTCGGGTTCCGGCATGTGCGACGCGGTTTCTTCTGCCGCCTCCGCCTCTGTTTCCATTTCCGGCGGGGGGGCGTCTTGCGCCACCTCCGACGAGGCCGCCGCTTCCGCAACCACTTCTGTCACCTCGGGCGGCATCACCTCTTCGACAGGCGCCGCTTCGGGCGCTTCGGTTGTGTTGGCCGGGCCCGGCGTGTCTGGGGCCGGAGTTACTGGGATCGGCGTGTTCTGGGCCGGAGTGTTCTGGGCGGCGGGCACCTCTTCGGGCGCGTCGGGGGCGAAAATGCCGCTCGCCGTCAGGCCCATGTAGCCCGCAACCGCCACGGCCACGCCAACCGCTCCGCCGCCCAAAACCCCAGTCCATTTCGTCATCGTTCATCCCCTTGACGCATCCCGCCCCGCATCTCGTCCCCGGGGGTCACGCGTCACACGTCTTTCGCGGCAGATTTGCACAAAACACCACGCAACTGCCTTGAAAAAACGAATAATAATGTAGCAGCCCCTCGCTTCACGGTCAAAATGTGGATTTCCGGCGACATTTTCGCCCACCCGTTGCGCCCCAACCGGGCCGCGCAGCCCCAGGGGCGGGCGGCGCGCGTTGACTTCCCTTTCTGCGCGCGCAACATGGCGCAAGATTGGCGCCAGGATAAAGCGTCGTATTGGCAGGAGCGAGTGACAATGGCCGACATCTCAGTCTGTGTATATTGCGGATCGCGCGACGGGGCCGATCCGGCCTATGCCGCGGCGGCCGAGGCGCTGGGCCGGGCGCTGGCGCATCAGGATTGGCGGCTGGTCTACGGCGCGGGCGACATCGGGCTGATGGGGCGCGTGGCGCGTTCGGCGCAGGACAGTGGCGGCCAGACCTTCGGCGTGATCCCCAAGCACCTGCTTGATATCGAGGTCGGCAAGCGCGACCTGTCGACCTTCGTCGTCACCGAAACGATGCACGAGCGCAAGAAGGTCATGTTGATGAACGCCGATGCGGTGGTGCTTCTGCCGGGCGGCGCCGGATCGCTGGACGAGTTCTTCGAGGTGCTGACCTGGGCGCAGCTTGGCCTGCACGCCAAGCCGGTGGTGCTGCTCAATGTCGCGGGCTACTGGGATCCGCTGCTGGCGCTGCTGGATCACGTGATCGACCAGGGCTTTGCCGAAGACACGCTGCGCGCCCATTGGACCTGTGCCGACAATGTCGAGGCCGCCGTGGCGAAACTGGGCGAAACCCTCTGACGCGGGGGCCTCGTCGCAGGGCGCCAAGGAAGGAAACGGCGACAATCGGCTGACCCAAGGGCACCAGCCCCCTTTCTCTTCGCGCCCGCGGCATCTATGAGTGGCACCCAAGGCGCCACGAGGCGCGACAGGGAGAGACCCGCGATGACCATGCTTGGCACTTTCATCAAACCGATGCACCGCGAAGGCATCCGATTCGTGGCGATCTTTGCCGCGATCACCCTGGGCTTGTTCCTGTTGAACGAATACCTGGGCTGGATCGGCGTCGGGCTGACCATCTGGTGCTATTACTTCTTCCGCGATCCCGAGCGCGTGCCCCCCGCCCGCGACGGCGTGCTGGTTTCGCCCGCCGACGGGGTTGTTTCGTTGATCGAACCGGCGGTGCCGCCGGCCGAGCTTGGCATGGGTGACGCCGCGCTGACCCGGGTCAGCGTCTTCATGTCGGTTTTCAACTGCCACGTGAACCGGACACCGATCACCGGCGAGGTGACCGAGATCGCCTATCGCCCCGGCAAGTTCTTCAATGCCTCGCTCGACAAGGCCAGCGCCGACAACGAACGCAACTCGCTTCGGATCCGCATGGAGGACGGGCGCGAGATCGCGGTGGTCCAGATCGCGGGTCTGGTGGCGCGGCGCATCGTCTGCTTCATCGAGCCGGGCACCAGCCTGACCACCGGTGAGCGTTTCGGGCTGATCCGCTTTGGGTCGCGGCTTGATGTCTACCTGCCCGAGGGCGTGGCGCCGCAAGTGCGCATCGGCCAGACGATGGTGGCGGGCGAAACCGTGCTGGCCGACCTCAAGGCCGCCGCATGACATCACCCCGCCGCACGCCACGACGCGAATATGCGCTGATCCAGTTGCTGCCCAACATGGTGACGATTGCGGCGATCTGTGCCGGGCTGACTTCGATCCGCTTCACCTTCCAGGGCAATTTCGAACTGGCGGTGCAGATGATCGTGCTGGCCACGGTGCTGGACGGCATGGACGGGCGCATCGCCCGCTATCTCGGCAGCGACAGCAAGATGGGCGCCGAGCTCGACTCGCTGGCCGATTTCCTGAACTTCGGCATCGCGCCGCCGATCGTGCTCTATGTCTGGACCTTGCAGGACACCGGCGGGCTGGGCTGGATGGCGGTGCTGGTCTACGCGGTCTGCGCGGTGATGCGGCTGGCGCGTTTCAACGTGGATGCCAAGTCCGACGACGAAACACCGTCCCGCCGATCGGATTACTTCACCGGTGTCCCCTCGCCCGCCGGCGCGCTGCTGGTGATGCTGCCGCTTTATGTCTCGTTTGCGTTCAACGACATGAAGCTGCTGCCGGACGTGCTGCTGTGTGCCTACATGGCCGGGATCGGCCTTTTGCTGATCAGCACGATCCCCACCCGGTCGTTCAAGGCGCTCAAGGTCTCGCGCGAGAATGTCCGGTTCATCCTGCTGGCCTTTGCCCTGGCCGGTGTCGCGGTGCTGACATACGCCTGGGCTACGCTGATCCTGGCCTGCCTGGCCTATGTCGCGCTGGTTCTCTGGGGGCTGATGCCCCGTAACCGTCCTGCCAAAGACTTGTGAGGATACCCGCTTGGAACTCAAGTCCATCGAAAGCTCCTATGCCCGCTGGGCACCGATCTATGACCATACCTTCGGCAAGCTGACCAATGTCGGCCGCCGCCGCGCGGTGGCCTATATCAACCGCCGGGGCGGCCAGGTGCTGGAGGTCGGTGTCGGCACCGGCCTGTCGCTGCCGCTTTATGGCCGCGACGTGACCGTGACCGGCATCGATTTCAGCGGCGAGATGCTGGAAAAGGCCCGCGCCCGGGTCGAGGAGACCGGCCTGAAGAACGTCACCGAGCTGCGCCGCATGGATGCCCGCAGCCTCGATTTTGCCGATGCCACCTTCGATACCGTGGCGGCGATGCATGTGCTGTCGGTGGTGCCCGACCCCGAGCAGGTCATGGCCGAGATCGCCCGCGTGCTGAAGCCCGGCGGCCAGGTGGTCATCACCAACCATTTCCGGCACGAACGCGGTCTCCTGGCCTTTCTTGCGCGGGTGTCGGCGCCGTTTTCAGCTGTACTGGGCTGGCATTCGGATTTCGACGTGGGCACCGTGCTGAAGCAGGACAACCTGAAGATCACCGACCGCAAGAGCCTTCCGCCCCTCGGGATGATGACGTTCCTGGTGCTGGAAAAGGGCGCCTGAGCCGCCCGTCACGGCCCCCCATCACACAGCCTTGCTGGTGCCGTTTCGGTCAAGCGCCAGCGTGAGGCGGCCACCGGCAAGACAGATGTCGGCGCTACGCGGCGGCAGGCGGCCCGTGCATTCAAACAGCGCCAACAGGTCGACCATGTTGTGGGCTTCCGCGATCTTGTCGCCCCGGAACTTCATCATCATGTGGCACGTGGTCTTCACCTCGGCGCCGGTTGCACGATAGACGGCGGTGATCGTGCAAAACAGCGCAACCCAGTCGCCCTCTTCCACCGATTGATGCACCTCGTGGTGGATATCGCTGAACTGGGCCGACATCATGCGGTGAAAGGCATGAAATTCCTCGGGGCCGTTGTGATCCACCCCCTCAAGGCCGCTGATCACGGCGTTGCAGGTGAACATTTCGTATATGGCATCGGACTCGCCCTCCAGCCAGACACGCTTGAGAAAGCGTTGGGCAAGGTCACGGTTGGCAGACATGGTGGCGCTCCTGCGGAAGATCGCTTTGACAACATTCAACTCAATTAGTGTACGCACGTAAAAAAGCAAGTTTACGCGAGTCACAAACTACACCCTCGGGTTGTCCAACCTTTGTACCCGTCACCCCGGAATGACAAGAGCCCGCCGGAAAACCGACGGGCCCTTGCATAACATTTTTGCTGGATTCAGGCCTTGGACAGGCGTTCCGCAACGTTATCCCAGTTCACCAGGCTGTTGAGGAAGTTGTCCAGGTAGGCCGGGCGCTTGTTGCGGAAATCGATGTAGTAGGAGTGTTCCCACACGTCACACCCCAAAAGTGCGGTCTGGCCGAAGCAGAGCGGGTTCACGCCGTTTTCGGTCTTGGTGACTTTCAGCGTGCCGTCGGTGTCGACAACCAGCCAGGCCCAGCCGGAACCGAACTGGCCCGCGCCTGCGGCGGCGAATTGTTTCTTGAACTCGTCGGTGGAGCCGAAGGCATCCTTGATGCGGCTTTCCAGCTCGCTCGGCATTGTCTTGCCGCCCGGCCCCATCATTTCCCAGAACTGCATGTGGTTCCAGTGCTGCGAGGCGTTGTTGAAGATGCCCGACTGCGCCACGGCGCCGGCGTCATAGGTGCCCTTGACGATGTCTTCGAGCGACTTGCCTTCCCACTCGGTGCCGGCAATCAGCTTGTTGCCGTTGTCGACATAGGCCTTGTGGTGGATGTCGTGGTGATATTCCATCGTCTCCTGGCTCATGCCGAGACCGGCAAGTGCGTCGTGAGCGTAGGGAAGATCGGGAAGTTCGAATGCCATGGGTAGGACCCCCTTTTTTGGTTCGCGTTCCCGCTATAAGTGATCCTGTGGCACGGTGAGGTCAACCCCTGCGGCGTGCCCTTTCCCGGTGAATTTCCGCGCATTGCCTGCGCATCATCGCCCCCCGCGGGCGCCCCGCAGGGCGTGCATTCGCAGCGCCGCCTTGCCCATTCAGCCTTGGCTCACTTCGGCCCAACGCTCAGAAGAATCCCACCGCCGATCCCGGCTGGGCCGCGGTGCGGAACAGGTCGAAGACGTAGCGCGCCACCGAACGGAAGCAGATCACCTGCGCCGTGGTCTCGCTTTTCAACCAGAAGGCCGCGGGCACCTGGGCCAGCCGGCTGCGGCGCAATTCGCCCACCGGCAGCGCGCCGGGTGACATGTCCGCCGGTGTCAGCTTGGCCAGCACCTCGCGCAGCCCGCTGCCGCGCAGTTCGAAACTGGCGCGCGCGTCCGAGACATCAACCGCCAGCGCATGACTGCCCTCCAGCAGCCTGTTGAGGCTGTCGACCGCGGCGGGCACCTCGGCATAGGGCAAGAGCACCATCAATTCGTCCGGCGACATCCACAGGATGCCGCGTTGATCGACCCAGGTCACCTCGCGCGTGCCGGGCATGTCGAGCCCGCCGATCCCGGTGGCCGCGTTCTTCAACGCCGTGGACGCAAGATCGCCGCGCAGGGTGATCATCCCCTGCGGCGGAAGCTCGCGCACCGAGATCAGCCCGTCATAATTCGCCCCGCCAAGGGGGCTGACCGCCTGTGCCAAAACCTCAGACATCCTGCTTCTCCCCCGCCTTGTCATAAAACACCGGATCGACGATTTTTGCTTCGATCATCGTTTCGCCATCGGATTTGGCGAAGCGGATCACCTCGCCCATCCTTTGCGGTCCGTTCAGCACCAGCCCCATGGCGATGCCGCGCCCCAATGTGGGCGAGTGATAGGTCGAGGTCACCCGCCCGATCACGTTGCGCTGGCCATTGGCGTTGCTGCCCTCGCCCACCGCATAGGCGCCATCGGGCAGGACCGATCCGTCCACCGTTTCCAGCCCCACCAGCTTCCAGCGGTCGTCGCGCGCCATGTCGGCGCGTTCCTGTGCACGTTTGCCGAGGAAGTCGTCCTTCTTCTTCGAGATCGCCCATTGCATGTTGAGATCCTGCGGGATCACCGTGCCGTCGGTTTCATCGCCGATCATGATGAACCCCTTTTCGGCCCGCATGATATGCAGCGCCTCGGTGCCATAGGGCATGACATTGAACTGCTTGCCGACGGTCAGCAGCAGGTCCCAAAGCTGGCGCGCCAACCCGGCCTTGACCGCGATCTCGAAGCTCAGCTCGCCCGAGAAGGAAATGCGGTAGACGCGCACCGGGATACCGCCCAACTCGCCCTCGACCCAGCCCATGAAAGGCAGGGTGTCCTTGCTGACATCAAGCCCGCCGATGGCCTCCAGCACCTTGCGGGCATTGGGGCCGACCACGGCGATCTGGCCGTATTGCTCGGTGACATTGGCGACGTAGACCTGCCAGTCCCACCATTCGCATTGCAGCCAGTCCTCCATGTGGGCATGGATATGGTCGGCACCACCCGAGGTGGTGTGGCAGAGGAAAGTGTCCTCATCGATCCGCGCCACCACGCCGTCATCCATCAGGAAGCCGTTTTCGTTGCACATCAACCCATAGCGGCATTTACCCGGCTTCAGCGTCGACATCATGTTGGTGTACATCATGTCGAGGAATTTCCCGGCATCCGGACCTTTCACGATCAGCTTGCCCAGCGTCGAGGCATCCAGCAGCCCGAGGTTTTCGCGGGTGTTCGTCACCTCGCGCTGCACCGCGTCTTCGGTGCTCTCACCCGGGCGCAGAATCGCATAGGGGCGCCGCCACTGGCCGACCGGTTCCCATTCGGCGCCATTGGCGTCCAGCCAGTCGTGGATCGGGGTGCGGCGGATCGGCTGGAAAGTGTCGCCGCGCGCCGCACCGGCGATGGCGCCCATCGAGATCGGCGTATAGGGCGGGCGGAAGGTGGTGGTGCCGACATCGGGGATATCCGCGCCGAGCGCGCCCGACAGGATGGCCAGTCCGTTGATGTTGCTGAGCTTTCCCTGATCGGTGGCCATGCCCAGCGTGGTGTAGCGCTTGGCGTGTTCGACGCTCTCGAAACCTTCGCGCGCGGCCAGTTGCACGTCCGAGACCTTGACGTCGTTCTGGTAGTCCAGCCAGGCCTTGGCGCGGTGATGGATGCTCGCCCCTTGCGGCATCATCCAGACCGGGGCTATGGGCGCCTCCTCCTGCGCGATGGCCTGCGGCGCATCGCTTGTCTTCGGCCCGTCCGTGGCGCGGGTCGCGGCGGTCGCCGCGTCTTGCAGAGTCTCCCCAAGGGTCAACGCGCCATTCGCGGCGCCGGCGGCCACGACGAAGGGCTGGCCCTTGTCGCCGGTGGGAGCGCGGTCCGGGTCGGGGCGGAACATGGCGCGGGTCTCGTCCCAGGTCAGCTTGCCGCCGCAATGCGACCAAAGGTGCACCACCGGGGACCAGCCGCCGGACATGGCCACGGCTTCGCAGGGGATTTCCTCGATCACCGCACCGCCTTCGCCCGCGTGGGAGCAGAGCGCCACGCCACGGACGCGTTTCTTGCCCATCACGTGGTCGATGGCATAGCCCTGCAGGATGCGGATGCCGCTTTCCCGCGCTTCGGCCATCAGGGGAGAATCCTTGGGCAGCACCCGGGCATCGACGATGGCGGGCACCGAAAGCCCGGCCTTGCGCAGCGCCAGCGCGGTGCGATAGGCGTCGTCGTTGTTGGTCACGATGACGGTGCGGTCGCCCGGGCTGACCGCCCAGTTGACCACGTAATCGCGCACGGCGCTGGCCAGCATGACGCCGGGCACATCGTTGCCCGCGAAGCTCAGGGGGCGTTCGATGGCGCCGGTGGCGGTGATCACCTGCCCGGCGCGGATCCGCCAGAGCCGGTGGCGCGGGCCTTTGGTGCCCGGCGCATGATCGCTCAGCCGCTCGTAAGCCAGCACATAGCCCTGGTCATAGACGCCCGCGCCCATGCAGCGGCTGCGCAAGGTGACATTCTCCATCCCCTCCAGCGCCGCAAGAAGCTGCGAGACATAGGCCTCGGTCGAATGGCCATCCACCGTGCCGCCATCCACCGGCGCGCGTCCGCCCCAGAAAGCGGTCTGTTCCACCAGAAGCACGCGTGCGCCCGTCTCGCCACAGCGTTTCGCGGCCTCAAGCCCGGCGATGCCGCCGCCGATGACCAGAACATCCACATGGGCATGGAAATGCTCGTAGGTGTCGGCGTCGCGGGTCTCGGGGTCGGGCGCTTTGCCGAGGCCGGCGGATTTGCGAATGAAGGGTTCGTAGATGTGTTTCCAGAAGGGGCGCGGGGCCATGAAGGTCTTGTAATAAAAGCCCGCGGGCAGGAAATTCGCGAAGGCCGAATTGACCGCGCCGATGTCGTTTTCCAAGCTGGGCCAGTGGTTCTGGCTTTGCGCGCTCAGCCCGTCGAACAGCTCGGTCGTGGTGGCGCGCTGGTTCGGCTCGAAGCGGTCGCCCTGCCCCAGGCCCACAAGGGCGTTGGGTTCCTCGGCACCCGAGGCCACGACGCCGCGCGGGCGGTGGTACTTGAAGGAGCGGCCCATCAACATCTGGTCATTGGCCAGCAGCGCCGAGGCGAGCGTATCGCCGGCATGGCCGGTCAGGCGCTTGCCGTTGAAGGTGAAGCTCTGTTGTTGCGTGCGGTCGATCAGGCGGCCGACGCCGGGGGTATTGGGGGCGAGGCGTGTGCTCATGTGTCGGACCTCTTGTCTTGCGGCGAGCGCCGGGGGCTGTCTGCCCCCGGACCCCCGAGGATATTTTCAAACCGAAGAAGCATCATTGGACTGCACCCCAGGTCCAGCCCGGATGCTTCCTGGCGATGGCATCGCGGATGTGCTGCGGCGGCTCTGTGGTCTGGGCCGCATAGGTGCCGAAGACTTCGAGTGTCTGGGTGCAGCGGGCGGCGAGAAACCACTTGCCGCAGCCATGCGCATGGCGCCAGCGTTCGAAATGCACGCCGCGCGGGTTTTGGCGCGAGAAGAGATAGTCGTGGAACTCGGCGTCGTTGGAGCCGGGGCCGTGGCGTTTCAGGTGGGCTTCGCCGCCGGGGGAAAGCTCGGTTTCGTCGGCCTGGATGCCGCAGTGGGGGCATTTCAAGGTTAACATGGCATCCTCCGGTCATGGCACGGCAAAGGGCGGGCGCCATGTGACGCCCGCCGTCCGTGGTGGATGGAATTCGGGTTATTGCGCCGGGAGCGCCGGCTACAGGTCTGCGTCGCCGGTTGCGGCGCCGGGGTCGGTCGTGGTGACGGCAGGTGCGCCTGCGCCGCCCGGGTGTGCGGCGTTCTGCGGCTGGCCCTGTGACCCGATGTAGCCGATGGCGACGATGATCGCCAAGGCAAAGAGCGCCGGCAGGATCCAGACCCAGCGTGCGGTGCCGTTGGTCGGGCGGCGGCGAAGTTCGTAGTAGTCGTGTGTATGATCCGACATGATACGGTCTCCTTTCGGTCGGGAAAGGATAAGACCGCCATGTGGGTCGCGTCATGGTTGCGGGTCAGAACCGCCCGAAATGCGCTGGTTCCGGCGCGTTTCTGCGCTGCGGCTGAGCCGGGCTTGGCCGATTTCGCGAGAATGTGATCGGGGGCGGCTTTCGACGCAGGCTCCGTTTCAGGGAGCTGGATACCGCAGCAGGGGCATTCGAGGCTCGGCATCCGATGGGCGCCAGGCAGGGTGGCCCCGAATTCTTTGAAAGAATTCAGGGCGTTTTCTTTTGAAGAAAACGGTGGGTGAGGCATGTTGTGCCGCATCAATGCGCCACCCCCGCTGCCACGCTTTCGTCGATGAACCGGCCGTCGCGGAAGCGGTCCAGTGAAAAGGCCTCGGTCAGCGGTGAATGGCCCTTGGCGATCAGTTCCGCCATGCCCCAACCCGAACCGGGGATCGCCTTGAAGCCGCCGGTGCCCCAGCCGCAGTTGATGAAACAGCCCTCCAACGGTGTCTTTGACAGGATGGGCGAGCGGTCGCCGGTCATGTCGACGATGCCGCCCCATTGGCGCAGCATCTTGAGGCGGGAAATCATCGGGAAGGTCTCGATCAGCGCGCGCACGGTTTCTTCGATATGGTGGAAGCTGCCGCGCTGGGTGTAGTTGTTGAACCCGTCCGCACCGCCGCCGATCACCATTTCGCCCTTGTCGGACTGGCTCATGTAACCATGCACCGTGTTGGCCATGACGACCACGTCCATGATGGGCTTGATCGGCTCGGAGACCAGCGCCTGCAAAGCCACCGATTCCACCGGCAGCCGGAAGCCCGCCATATCGGCCAGCACGCCGGAATGGCCCGCCACCACCAGCCCCAGCTTGTCACAGGCAATCTCGCCCTTGGTGGTGTTTACGCCGGTGACGCGGCCACCCTCTTGCCGGACGCCGGTGACCTCGCATTTCTGGATGATGTCCATGCCCATCGCCGAACACGCCCGGGCATAGCCCCAGGCCACCGCATCGTGACGCGCGGTGCCGCCGCGGGCCTGCCACAGCGCGCCGAGCACCGGGTAGCGGGGGCCGTCGAGGCGGATGATCGGGACAAGTTCCTTGACACGGGCGGGCGAAATCCATTCCGTCTGCACACCCTGAAGCGCATTGGCATGGGCGGTGCGCTGATAGCCGCGGATCTCATGCTGGGTCTGGGCCAGCATCATCACGCCCCGGGGGCTGAACATGACGTTGTAGTTCAGCTCCTGGCTCAGGGTCTCATAGAGCGAACGGGCCTTTTCATAGATCGCGGCTGAGGGATCCTGGAGGTAGTTTGACCGGATGATCGTGGTGTTGCGCCCGGTGTTGCCGCCGCCCAGCCAGCCCTTTTCGATCACCGCGACATTGGTGATGCCAAAGTTCTTGCCCAGGTAATAGGCGGTGGCCAGCCCGTGCCCGCCCGCGCCCACGATCACCACGTCATAGTGGGACTTTGGCGCAGGTGACGCCCAGGCGCGTTCCCATCCCAGGTGATGGCGCGCGGCTTCTCGGGCAACGGCAAAGGCAGAGTAGCGTTTCATAGGCTCGAATCCCGGGTCTCGTGTCTTGGGTCTTTCTGGACCCTAGGCCAGTCTGGACCGCAATCAAATCCGCCACAATCCCGGTCAATCGCGACATGACGTCGGAAACGGGCTTTTCGCCAGCCATTGCGCCGGGTTAGAGGGGGGACATGATCCATGATGACATCCAGGACTTCGCCGCGGCGCTGGCGCCGATGACCGCTCTGGCCGGGCTTGACCTGGGCGAGCGCACCATTGGCGTGGCGGTCTCGGACGGGCTGCGCCAGGTGGCGACCCCGCTTGAGACAATTCGCCGCAAGAAATTCGGCGTCGATGCCGCCCGACTGCAGGAAATCCTGGCCAAGCGCGCCATCGGCGGGGTGATCCTGGGGCTGCCGCGCAACATGGACGGCTCTGAAGGGCCAAGGTGCCAGTCGACCCGCGCCTTCGCGCGCAACTTCTCGCGGCTCTGGGACGGGCCGATCGGGTTCTGGGACGAACGGTTGTCCACCGTGGCCGCCGAACGCGCGCTGTTGGAGGCGGATACGTCACGAAAGCGTCGCGCCGAGGTCATCGACCACGTGGCGGCCTCGTATATCCTTCAGGGGGTGCTGGATCGGATGAGGTTCCTGGGCGAGGCATGAGCAAACACAAACGCATCGTGGAAGACGTCTGGGCGCGCGACGAGGTCGAGAGCCCCTGTGTCAACATCTGCGTGGTGCATCCCCGGGCCCAGGTCTGTGCCGGGTGCCTGCGCACATTGGACGAGATCGCCACCTGGTCGCAGATGGCACCCGAGGATCGCGCCCGCATCATGCAGGACTTGCCGAACCGCCGCGGCCATCTGCGAAAACGGCGCGGCGGTCGGGCGGGTCGGGTGTCAGAGTCCGAGGGCTGACGCCCCGGCCCGAGTGCTGGACCGGGTGCTGACCCCGGTGCTGGCTCAGGCGGCGCGCTCCAGCTCGATATCTTCGGGGGTGACGGCGCCGAAGCCGCCGCTGATCACCGCTGCGGTCACGCTGCCGCGGGTGTCTTCCAACACGATAGCGGCGTCGCTGCCGGTATCCCCTGCCCGCTCGATACGGATGATGGTGTCGGCGTCCATGTCCTCGGGCAGCATCAGCATCAGCGAATCCTCGCCCGCGATGAAATCCGAGATCACCGGGATGTCGTCGCCGTCAAAAGACTCTGCTTCGAGGGGGTGTTCGAGAGACTCTGCCTCCGGCGCGGGGTCAATCGCAGGTTCGGTGGCCGCGACCTGGGTTTCGACCGGGGCCTGCGGCTGCTGCATATTGCCGAGGCGGGCCAGCATGGCGTCGATCTCGTTGTCCGAGGGGGCCTGAGGGGTTTCGGCGTGAGGGGCTTCGGCTTCGAATAAGATGGGCTCTGCGGCGTCGGCGCTGTCGACTTCGACGTCCTGTTCCAGCCTGTCCTCGGTCAGTGCCAGCGCGTCTTCCTCGTCTTGCATGCCAGCCTCTTCGAGAAATTGGCTGATGTCGAAATCGTCATCCTCCTCTTCTGCGGCTTCGCTGGCCCCTGCTACCGGCCCTTCCTCTGGCCCATCCGCAGGTTCATCCGCAGGGTCATCCGCAGGGTCATCCACTGGCGCCCCGTGCGCGTCCGACCACGTTTCGGCAGCGATCAGCCTGGACTTGCCTTTGCCGAAGTCCGGCAGGATGCCCATTTCGCGAATACGACCCAAAAGGTCCTTGCTTTCGCCTTCGGCCATCCCGGCGTCGCCTGGATCAACAGTGCCGGCGGCGCCCTCGGCGGGGCTGTATTGCGGAAGGATGCCGCTCATGCCGACGACTCCCGCCGCGACCAGCCCTGCGCCCAATAACATCAGCATTTCCATCATGGCGTGCTCCAATTCGGTTTCCCCTAACCTATGAGTGAATCATGGGGGGAATGCGGCTGAATTGGGATTGTTTCGGATCCGGAAATGGCAAGATTGCGCCACCTGTCCAATCCGGGCGGCCGATCCGTTGACGGATCGGCCCCGCCTAGAAGCCGAAGGCCTTGCGCAGCATGTTGAGCGCGACGAGGATCAGGAAAGCCGCAAAGATCCGCTTCAACGGCTTGGGGTCCATCGCATGGGCCAGCTTCACCCCCAGCGGCGCGGTCATCATCGTCATCGCGATCACGATACCGAAAGCCACAAGGTTGACCGCCCCCAGCGTCAGCGGCGGGCGATACTCGGGTGCAATCGGCAAGAGCAGGAAGCCCGCAACCGAGGGCACCGCGATGATCACGCCAAAGCCCGCCGCCGTGGCGACCGCCCGGTGGATCGGCGTGTTGTACAGGCTCATCAAGGGCACCCCGAAGCTGCCGCCGCCAATGCCCATCAACACCGACAGGAACCCCACCATCGGCGAGACCACCGCCCGGGCAACACCGCCCGGCATGGCCGCGCCCAGGCGCCAATGCTGGCGCCCGAAGGCCAGGTAGAGCCCGATGACGATGCCCAGCACGCCGAACAGCGCCTGAAGCGTCACCGAGCGCAGCGACGAGGCCACCAGCACGCCCAGCACGGCACCGATGGCAATGCCCGGCGCCCAGCCGCGCAGGATGGACCAGTCGACCGCGCCCTTCTTGTTGTGCGACAGGACCGACCGGACCGAGGTGACGATGATCGTGGCCAGCGAGGTGGCGAGACACATCTGCATCAGCTGCGGCCCGCCATAGCCCAGCGTCTGGAAGGCATAGAAGAAGGCCGGAACCAGCACGATCCCCCCGCCCACGCCCAAAAGCCCGGCAAGCACGCCGGCAAAACCGCCGATCACGATCAGCAGCAGCGCCATCTGGATCAGGAGCATGGTATCGGGCATTGTCGGTCTCCGGGCTGGGGTCGGCTTGGCTTACACCGCCCGGTGCAAAAGGAAAAGCGGCGCCCTCAGGCCCCCCATTCAAGCCCGCCCTTCAGCCCCCCGTTCAGGCCGCCCCGGCAAAGCCCGTGACCAGGCCCAACGCCTCTTCCACCAGCTCGGGCCCCGCCCCCTTGCGCGTGGCCCCCTCAGAAACGTGCCGCCGCCAGTGGCGCGCCCCGGGCCGGCCGGAAAACAACCCCATCATGTGCCGCGTGACCTGGTTGAGCCGCCCGCCCGTGGCCAGGTGCGCCTCGATATGCGGCAGCATGGCACGCACCACCTCGTCCGGTGTCTGCGCCGGAGGATCGCGGTCGAATATCACCCGGTCCGCCGCCCCCAGCACCTCCCAGGGTTGGTGATAGGCGGCGCGCCCGATCATCACCCCATCAAGCCCGGCATCAAGAAAGGCCCGCGCCTGATCCAGCGAGGCAATGCCGCCGTTGACCGAGATATGCAGGTGCGGGAAGGCCTGTTTCATCGCTTGCACAAGCGGGTAATCGAGCGGCGGAATGTCCCGGTTTTCCTTGGGCGACAGCCCCTTGAGCCAGGCCTTGCGCGCATGGATGGCAAACCGCCCGACCCCGGCCGCCGACACCCGGTCGAGAAATGCCGGCAACACATCGTGCGGCTCCTGGTCATCGACGCCAATGCGGCACTTGACGGTGACCTCGACATCCACCGCGTCGATCATCGCGGCGCAGCATTCGGCCACCAGCCCCGGGTCTTTCATCAGCACCGCGCCAAAAGTCCCCGATTGCACCCGGTCCGAGGGGCATCCGACGTTCAGGTTGATCTCGTCATACCCCGCCTGGGCCCCGAGCCTTGCGGCCTGGGCCAGCTCTTCCGGGTCCGATCCACCCAGTTGCAGTGCCACGGGATGCTCTTCATCGCGATGTTCCAGCAGATGCACCGCGCCCCCCCGCACCAACGCCGGCGCGGTCACCATCTCCGTATACAGCAGCGTCTCGCGTGAGATCAGCCGATGCAGGTAACGACAATGCCGGTCTGTCCAATCCATCATGGGGGCGACAGACAGGCGAGCGGCCCTTGAAAGGTCCGTCTTCGTTGGGTTTTCCGTCATTGCCGAGCCATACCGTTTTCGCCGAATTTACCTCCCGCTGGGTCACACCAGATGGCAAGCATCAGGGAACGCACCCACGGGGATGGATCGAGGGCATACCTTGTTCAGATCACCCGACGCAAGGTGGGCGCCCGTGAATCCCGACAGTTCAATACGCAAGACGGCGGAACCCTGGACAAGACCGCGGCTCAGGCCTTGCGGACAATCGCGGTTCCTGGGCCGGCGGATCGCCTGCAACATGCCATCGATCAGAGTCAACTCATACCCCGCGAACCTCTGCCCCGAAGCCACCCCGGGGTCAGCGCTGATGCACCGCTGACCGTTTCGGCCCCGACATGACAGCCGCAAGACGCCCAAAGGGCGAAGCGCGCAGGGTCGCTCATTCGATTTCGTTGCCCTCATCGCCTTCGTCGTTTTCGTCGCCCTCGTTGCCCTCGTCGCCTTCGTTATCCTCGTCGTCTTCGTCGCCTTCGTCGCCTTCGTTGTCCTCGTCGCCTTCGTTACCTTCGTTGCCGACGTAACTCTCGTCGCCTTCGTTGCCCTCGTCGCCTTCGTTGTCCTCGTCGCCTTCGTTGTATTCGTTGCCTTCGTTGCCTTCGTCGTCCTCGTCGTTGTCGTCGCCTTCGTTACCTTCGTCGCCTTCGTCACCTTCGTCGTTTTCGTTGCCTTCGTCGCCCTCGTCGCCCTCGTCGCCCTCGTCGCCCTCGTTGCCCTCATCGCCCTCGTTTTGCTCGTCGCCCTCGTTGCCCTCGTCGCCGTCGAAGCTCTCGTCGCCCTCGTCGTCCTCGTCGCCCTCGTCGCCCTCGTTGCCCTCGTCGTCTTCGTTATCCTCGTTGTCCTCGTCGCCTTCGTTAGCTTCGTTGCCGACGTAGCTCTCGTCGCCTTCGTTGTCCTCGTCGCCTTCGTGGGAGTCGTTGCCTTCGGTGCCTTCGTCGTCCTCGTCGTTTTCGTCGCCTTCGTTACCTTCGTCGCCTTCGTCGTTTTCGTTGCCTTCGTCGTCTTCGTTGCCTTCGTCGCCTTCGTCGTGCTCGTCGCCTTCGTCGTGCTCGTCGCCTTCGTCGTCTTCGTCGCCTTCGTCGTTGTCGTCAGCTTCGTCGCCGATGATTTCGTCGCCCTCGTCGCCTTCGTCTTCCTCATCGCCCTCGTTGTTCTCGTCGCCTTCGTAGCCGAGGTAGTTCTCGTCGCCTTCGTTGCCTTCGTCGAATTCGTTGTCCTCGTTGCCCTCGTCGTCCTCGTTACCTTCGTTGTCCTCGTCGTTCTCGTCGCCCTCGTTGCCTTCGTCGCCTTCGTTGCCTTCGTTGTCCTCGTTGCCTTCGTTGTTCTCGTTGCCTTCGTTACCTTCGTTGTCCTCGTTGCCCTCATTGCCCTCGTCGCCGCTCACGAGTCCTTCGTCACCCTCGTTGTCTTCGTCGCCTTCGTCGAATTCGTTGCCCTCGTTGCCTTCGTCGCCTTCGTCGCCTTCGTCGCCTTCGTCGCCTTCGTCGCCTTCGTCGCCTTCGTTGTCCTCGTTGCCCTCGTTGCCTTCGTCGCCTTCGTTACCTTCGTTGTCCTCGTCGCCTTCGTTGTCCTCGTCGCCGCTCACGAGTCCTTCGTCACCCTCGTCGTCTTCGTTGCCTTCGTTGCCCTCGTTGTCTTCGTCCGCCTCGTTGCCCTCGTTGTGTTCATCATCTTCGTCGCCCTCGTCCTCTTCGTCGCCCTCGTTGCCCTCGTCGCTCTCGTTGCCCTCGTTGCCCTCGTCGTCTTCATTGCCCTCGTTGTCTTCGTTGCCCTCATCGCCCTCGTCGCCGGGATCCGAGCTTTCGTTGCCTTCGTCGTCCTCGTCTTCTTCGTTGCCTTCGTCGCCTTCGTTGTCTTCGTCGTCTTCGTCGTGCTCGTTGCCTTCGTCGTCCTCGTCACCGTAGTCGATTTCGTCGCCTTCGTTGTATTCGTCGCCCTCGTCGCCTTCGTTATCCTCGTCGCCTTCGTCGCCTTCGTTGCCTTCGTTGCCTTCGTTGTCCTCGTTGCCTTCATTGCCCTCGTCGCCGGGATCCGAGCTTTCGTTGCCTTCGTCGTCCTCGTTGGCCTCGTTGCCTTCGTTGCCTTCGTTGTCCTCGTTGCCCTCGTCGCCCTCGTTGCCCTCATCGCCCTCGTCTTGCTCGTCGCCCTCGTCGTCTTCGTTGTCCTCGTCGCCTTCGTTGTCTTCGTTGCCCTCGTCGCCTTCGTTGCCTTCGTCGCCTTCCTCGCCTTCGTTGCCTTCGTCACCTTCGTCGCCGTCGTCCGGCTCGGCCTCGTTGCCCTCATCGCCCTCGTCGTTTTCGTCGCCCTCGTCGCCCTCGTTGCCTTCGTTGTGCTCGTCGGTTTCGTTGCCTTCGTTATCCTCGTTGCCCTCGTCGCCTTCGTTTCCTTCGTCCCCATCCTCGTTCCCGTCCACGGGAAAGAAGCTGATCGGCGCATGCAAATCGCGCGCGGCGTGCAACAGCGCCTCATCCAGCAGTGTTTCGTCAATTTCGGGGAAGGCGCGCAGAGTCGTGGCGAGGGTCATAATCAATACCTTTAAATCGTGAATTCAGAAGCGGATTACCATTGCCGCCAGCCTGCCCTCTCTTTGACCACTTGGCAACAAAATCGAGCCATTGGCGGGAACAGTCAGGCAAGCATTGAAAATGGACCGCGCAGGTCGTTGCGCCCGGCCCGGGCGCACACAGGTCCGCAACAGCAGGCGAAAGCGCCCCTCGGATGTCGATCAGCTCCCGCTCGTCGACGGCCGGTCCAAGGCCTGCATCAAGCCCGGAAAGACCGCATGCGCCTGAGCCTTTCCCTGCGCCTCCGGAAGCTGTCAGAGGCCATGCGGCGATCGTGCAGTCACCGGGGGCCGGGGTCCTCGCTCAGCCATAGGTCCGTCGCAGGATGTTCTTTTGCACCTTGCCCATCGTGTTGCGCGGCAGTTCCGCCAAGATCTCGTAGCGGCGGGGATGCTTGAACCGGGCCAGCCGGTCCGCCACCACCCTGGCCAGCGCCTCGGGCTCCAGCGTCACGCCCGGGTCGGGCACCACGGCGGCGATGATGGCCTCTCCGAAATCGGCATCGGCCACGCCGAAGACAGCGCTTTCCGTCACCCCGTCGATGTCGTTCAGCACATCTTCGATTTCCTTGGGATAGACGTTGTAGCCGCCGGTGATGATCAGGTCCTTGGCCCGGCCCACGATCGACAGATAGCCATCATCGGACATCTGCCCCAGGTCGCCGGTGATGAAAAAGCCGCTGTCCCGCAGCTCTTCCGCGGTCTTTTCCGGCATCTGCCAATAGCCCTTGAAGACGTTCGGGCCGCGCACCTCGATCATGCCGACCTCGCCCGGGGCGATCTCATCGCCGGTCTCGGCATCGGTCAGCCGCACCTCGACACCGTCGAGCGGCTGGCCGACGGTGCCGGCGCGACGCTCGCCGTCATAGGGGTTCGAGGTGATCATGTTGGTTTCGGTCATGCCATAGCGTTCAAGGATGTGATGTCCGGTGGCACGGGTAAAGGCGGTGTGGGTCTCGGCCAGCAAGGGCGCGCTGCCCGAGATGAACAGCCGCATGTTCGCCGTCGCGGCGCGCGTCAGGCGCGGATCGTTCAACAGGCGCGTATAGAAAGTCGGCACCCCCATCATCGTCGTGGCCCCGGGCAGTGCGGCAAAGATGGCGTCAAGGTCGAACTTCGGCATGAAATGCACCTGTGCGCCTGCGGCAAGCGAGGTGTTCATCGCCACGAAAAGCCCGTGGGTGTGAAAGATCGGCAAGGCATGGATCAGCCGGTCCTCGTCGGTGATCCGCCACTGCGCCACCAGCGTCCGGGCGTTGGACAGCAGGTTGTCATGGGTCATCATCGCGCCCTTCGACCGCCCCGTGGTGCCCGAGGTATAGAGCAACCCGGCCAGGTCCTCCGCCCCACGCGGCACGGTGTCGAAGGTGGCCGGCAAGGCCTCGATCCCCTGGGTCAGGCTGCCAGAGCCATCGGCGTTTAGCGTCAGAAGGCTGGCGCCCACCTCCTGCGCCAGGCCGGTCAGGGCCTCTTGCGCGCCGCCGTCACAGACCATCACCCGGGGCGCGGCATCGCCGACGAAATAGGCCACCTCGTCGCGGGTATAGGCGGTGTTGAGCGGCAGAAAGACCCCGCCCGCCTGGATCGTCGCAGCGTAAAGCGCCACCATCTCGACCGATTTCGCGGCCTGCACCACCACCCGGTCCCCCGGCGTCAGCCCCTGCACCACCAGCACATGCGCCAGCCGCGCGGCCAGCCCGAGGAACGCATCAAAGCTCAGGTCCGGCGCGCCGTCGCGTGTCAGGAATGTCGCCTGTTTGCCGGCATGACAGCTGATCAGGGTGTCGTAAAGGTGATTGCCCATCCGGGGTCCGTCCTCTGTTGCAGCGCTTCGTCCGCCCGAGGTGTCGCCCGGAATGTCGGCGCTGTCGACCCCCTGGCGTCACATCACCGCAAGGACCCGGGCCTGCGGGAACTGCGATGTCAGCCGCTCGGCAATGCCGGTGATCTGATCTGCCGGCGCGATGGCCACGATGGAGCCGCCAAAGCCGCCGCCGGTCAGGCGGGCCCCCGGGGCACCGGCGGCAAGAGCGGCCTCCACCAGCGCGTCGATCTCGGGCAGCGAGACCGCGAAATCGGCGCTCTGCGAGCGGTGGCTGTCGGTCATCAGATCGGCAAACGCGGCCACGTCGCCATCGGCAAGCGCCGCCATGCCGCGCCGCACGCGGTCGTTCTCGGTCACGATGTGGCGGGCGCGGCGGTTCAGCGGGTCGTCCAGCGCCTCGATCCGGTCCATGTCCTCCAGGCCCAGATCACTCAGCTCCGCCACCCCCAGCGCGCGGCAGGCCGCCTGGCATTCGGCGACGCGGGTGGCATAGCCATCCTCGGTCAGCTTGTGGGTGACCCCGGAATGCACGATCACGAAGGCATGGTCCGCAGGCAGCGGCGCGGGATCATGGCGCAGCGTCCGGGTGTCGAGGAACACGGCCGTGCCGACCTCGCCCACCGACACGGCGAATTGATCCATGATGCCGCAGGGCATGCCGACAAAGTCGTTCTCGACCTTGCGCGCCAGCTTGGCCACGGTCACCGGATCGGTCCGGGTGCCAAACAACATGTCGGCGATACGCAGGGTGCAGACCTCGATCGCCGCCGAACTGGACAGGCCCGCGCCCATCGGCAGGTTGCTGGCCACCATCGCGGTCAGCCCGGCATCGGGTGCAAGCCCCGGCGCATTGCGAAAGCTGCCCAGCACGTAGTCCGACCAGGCATCGCTGGCCCCTTCGGTCAGGTCACGGACCTCGGCACTGTCGAAATTGGCGCTGGCGACATGCAGCTTGCCGGCGTGCCCGCCCTGCCCCGCCGCCATCGCCGTGCCCAGCCGCAGCGGCATCGGCAGCACCAGCCCACCGTTGTAATCGGTGTGTTCGCCCAGAAGGTTCACCCGCCCCGGCGCAAAGGCCACCGCCTCGGGCGGGGTGCCGAAATGCGCCTCGTAGGCCTCGGCGACCTGCGCCATCAGCTCTTCGGTGGTGACGTCGCTCATGCGCCTGCCTCGTTCTTGTAATGCACTTCGGATAGCGCGCGCAGCCGCGCGGCGGCGGTCTCGGCGGTCAGGTCACGCTGGGCTTCGGACAGCATCTCGTAGCCGACCATGAACTTGCGCACCGTGGCCGAGCGCAGCAGCGGCGGATAGAAATGCGCATGCAGCTGCCAATGGGCGTGATCCCCCTCGGTCATCGGCGCACCGTGCCAGCCCATCGTATAGGGAAACTCGGTCCGGAAGAGGTTGTCGTAGCGCGTGCAGAGCTGCTTGAGCACATCGGCCAGCGCGTCACGCTCTGCGCCGCTCAGATCGGTCAGCCGCAGCACGTGGCGTTTGGGCAGCACCATCGTCTCGAACGGCCAGATCGCCCAATAGGGCACCACGGCAATCCAATGGTCGTTCTCGACCACCGTGCGTGCACCATCGGCGGATTCTCGGGCGGCATAGGCCACCAGCAGGTTCTCTCCGCCCTCTTCGAGGAACTTGCGTTGACAGGCGTCTTCGCGCGCGACCTCGTTCGGGATGAAATCGCTGGCCCAGACCTGGCCATGCGGGTGCGGGTTGGAACAGCCCATCACCGCGCCCTTGTTTTCAAAGATCGCCACCCAGTCGTGATCGCGGCCCAGCTCTTCGAGCTGTTCCGCCCAAAGGTCCACCACCCGGCGGATCCCCGCGACCGGCAATTCCGGCAATGTCAGGTCGTGACGTTCCGAGAAACAGATCACCCGGGCGGTGCCACGCACGGTCTCGGCCTGAAACAGCGGATCATCCGCAAGACTGCCCTCGGGCGTGTCCTCCAGAAGCGCGGGAAAGTCGTTGCCAAAGACAAAGGGGCCTTCGTAGACCGGGTTGACCGTGCCGTTGACCCGGGTGTTTCCCGAACACAGGAAACACGCCGGGTCATGCGCAGGCTTGTCCTCGCCCGCCGTCTCTTCGACCTGCCCCTGCCAGGGGCGCTTGTTGCGATGCGGCGACACCAGGACCCACTCGCCCTTGAGCGGATTGTAGCGGCGGTGGGGATGTTCGGTGAAATCGGGCTCGGTCATGCTGCGCTGCCTTTCGGGGGCTTACTTGGCGAAGGGGCCGTACTTGGGCGCGCGATGCCAGGCCCAGGCGGTGTCAATGATGCGCTCGATCTCGGGCGTTTTGGGCGCCCAGCCCAGTTCCGCACGCGCGCGGGTGCTGTCGGCCACCAGGGTGGCGGCATCGCCGGGGCGGCGCGGGCCGATGGTATAGGGGATCTCGCGGTTCTTGCCGATCACCCGACCGGCGGCTTCCATCACCTCGCGGTTGGAAAACCCGTTGCCGTTGCCCAGGTTGAAGACATGCGCGCCCGGGTTGGTCTCCATGTAGCCCAGCGCCGCCAGGTGGGCCGAGGCGATGTCGTCGATGTGGATGTAATCGCGCACGCAGGTGCCATCGGAGGTGTCGTAATCGTCGCCGAAGATCTCCAGCCCCTCACGTTCGCCAAGCGCCGCCAGCAGCACGTTGGGCACCAGGTGGGTTTCCGGGTCATGCGCTTCGCCGATCTCGCCCGACGGATGCGCACCGGCGGCGTTGAAGTAGCGGAAGCAGACCGAGCGGATGCCGAAGGCATGGCCGTAGTCCTCAAGCACCTGTTCGATCATCAGCTTCGAGCGGCCATAGGGATTGAGCGGCGCCTTGGGGTGATCCTCGGAAATCAGCGGGGTCTGCGGGTTGCCAAAGATCGCCGCGGTCGAGGAAAAGACGAACTTGTTCACCCCCGCCACCCGCATCGCATCCAGAAGGTTGAGCGTGCCGGTGACGTTGTTGCGATAGTAGATGTCCGGCGCCGCCACCGATTCCCCCACCGCGATCAACGCGGCAAAGTGATAGACCGCGTCGAAGTCATGTTCGGCAAAGACCGCCGCCAGCGCGTCGCGGTCCAGCAGGTCGCCGCGCACCAGCGGCACGTCGCCCACCGCTTCCACGTTGCCCTGCGACAGGTTGTCGAAGACCACCACCTCGTGGCCGGTCTCGACCAGTTGCCGCACCATGTGCGAGCCGATGTAACCGGCGCCGCCGCATACCAGGATCCTGGCTGTCATGTCATGTCCTCACAAATCGCGCCCCGCGGGGCCTTGCGTGTATCAGCGAATACGCGCTTCTGACGCGGCGTCAAACAGGTAGGCGCGCGCCGGATCGAATTGCAGGGATACCCGGGCACCCGGGGCCGAACGATGGTCGCCGCGTTCCTCGACGATCATCCGTTCACCGGTGTCGGCCTGGATGTAATCGTAGGACACGCCGCCAAGCGCCTCGGTCAGCTCGATCGACATGGTGTCGCCCGGGTTGACCTCGACGTGTTCGGGGCGGATGCCGAAAATCACCTTGGTGCCCGCAGGCGGCATGTTGACCTGCATCGCCACCGAAGTCTTGAGCGCCGGCACCTCGACCTTGCCATCGGCGCCGACCGTGCCGGACAGGAAATTCATCGCCGGCGACCCGATGAAGCCCGCCACGAACTTGTTGTCCGGGTCGCGGTAGAGTTCCAGCGGCGCACCGACCTGCTCGATCCTGCCCAGCCGCAGCACCACGATCTTGTCGGCCATTGTCATGGCTTCGACCTGGTCGTGGGTGACATAGATCATCGTCGCGCCGATGTCCTTGTGCAACCGCGCGATTTCCACCCGCATTTCCACGCGCAGTTCGGCGTCGAGGTTCGACAGCGGCTCGTCGAACAGAAACACCTCCGGTCCGCGCACGATGGCCCGGCCAATGGCCACCCGCTGGCGCTGCCCGCCCGAAAGCGCGGCAGGCTTGCGCCCCAGGTATTCGTCAAGCTTGAGAATGCGGCTGGCCTCGGCCACCTTGGACTTGATCTCGTCCTTGGGATGGCCGTTCATCCTCAGCCCGAAGCCCATGTTTTCAGCCACCGTCATATGCGGATAAAGCGCATAGGTCTGAAACACCATCGCCACGCCGCGTTCTGCCGGGTCCATCGTCGTCACGTCGCGCGATCCGATATGGATGCGGCCCTCCGAGGTCTCCTCCAACCCCGCCACCATGCGCATCAGCGTGGACTTGCCGCAGCCCGACGGGCCGACGAAGACGCAGAATTCGCCATCCTCGATCTGCAGGTCCACGCCGTGGATAACCTGCACTTCGCCGTAGCGCTTGACCACGTTGTTCAGTGTCACTCCGGACATGAACTGTCCCCCCTTGAGTCCTGGTGTTGATCCCGGGCGTCGCCCTGGTGTTTGGTTCGATCCGGAAAGCGCCATTCGGCGGCATCGCGGGCAATTGCCGCAGCGCTCGCCTGCAAGTCCGGGATGAAAGTCCTGAGCGTGTCGACATCGGTCAGCCGATCACCCGCATGAACGCCCAAGCCCCCCAGCAACGCGCCACCCGCCGACAGGATCGGCACCGCAACGCTGATGATGCCGCGCACGTGTTCCCCGTCCTCCACGGCGAACCCACGATCCCGGGTCAGGTCCAGCTCGGTGCGCAGGCTTGCGGCATCGGTGATCGTGGCATCGGTCATCGGGTGATAGCTTTGCATCGTCAGGGCGTTCTCGCGCGCCTCATCGGGCAAATGGGCCAACATCGCCTTGCCCACCGCGGTGCAATAGGCCGGATAGACCCGATCGACATCCTGATACACCCCGGCAATCACGTCCGGCGTGCCGCGATCGAGCGAGACGCATTGCCCGCCGTCCAGCTTCGACAGATAGACCGCAACGCCGATCCTGCGGGCCAGCACGTCGAGGTGCGGCCGCGCCACCGGTGCGATCTGAAAGCTCTGCCAGGCGACCTGGGCCAGCCGCACCAGCCGCACGCCCAGGAAATAGACCCGCCGGTCGGGGTCATAGCTCAGCATGTTCTGGTCGGTCAGCGTCTGGAGAAAGCGATACAGTGTGCCGCGCGGCAGGTCACTGGCGGCCTGGATCTCCGAAGCGCGCACCGGGCGACCCAGCCGCGCCACCACGTCAAGCACGCCCAGCGCCTTGGCGACGGTTCCCGTCGCTTCCGTGTCGCGCTGCGGTTTTTGCTTGTCTGCCAGTTTCTCGGCCTTCATCGTTAGCTTGCCATCCGAAATCCGCGTCATTGACTTGCTTAATAACTTGGCATAATGCTCAATAGTTGAGAAGTCAAACTCAATATACGGACCAATTGGGAGGATCCCGTGACACTGCAAAAAACCCTGACAGGGGTGGCTCTTGCCGTCTCGACCATGCTGACCGGAACGGCCTTTGCCGCCTCGCACGGCGCGGCACTGACCGGCGACCTGAAAATCTTTCTCGACACCTCGAACCCCGCACCACGGGCGACGATGGAAGCGATGATCGCCGATTTCCAGGAGATGCACCCAGACCTCAACATCGAGACCACGGTGATCGACCGCGAGGCCTACAAGACCCAGATCCGCAACTTCCTGACCGCGGATTCGCCGGATGTGGCGACCTGGTATGCCGCCAACCGCATGGCGCCCTATGTCAACGCGGGCCTGTTCGAGGATGTTTCGGACCTGTGGGAGGACCCCGAGATCGCCGAGAACCTGGCCTCGACCAAGGGCGCGATGACCATCGACGGCAAGCAGTGGGGCGTGCCCTATACCTATTACCAGTGGGGCATGTACTACCGGAAGGACATCTACGACCAGCTGGGCCTGTCGGAACCCACCACCTTTGACGAGATGAAATCCAACTGCCAGGCGATCCTGGACGCGGGCAAGAAGTGCTACACCATCGGCACCAAGTTCCTGTGGACCGCGGGCGGCTGGTTCGACTATCTCAACCTGCGCACCAACGGCTTCGAGCATCACATGAAGCTGGCCGCGGGCGAGATCAAATGGACCGACGACAGCGTTCGTCAGACCTTCGCCAACTGGAAAGAGCTCATCGAGATGGGTGCTTTCATCGACAACCACCAGACCTACAGCTGGCAGGAAGCGCTGCCCTTCATCGTTTCGGGCGATGCGGCGGAAATCCTGATCGGCAACTTCGCCGTGGCACCGCTGCGCGAGAGCGGCCTGGATGACAGCAAGCTGGACTTCTACCAGTTCCCGGCGATGGACCCGTCGATCCCGCTGGCGGAAGATGCGCCCACGGATACCTTCCACATCCCCGCCAAGGCGTCGAACAAGGAAGCCGCCCGCGCCTTCCTCAAGCACGTGGTGTCGGAAGGCCAGCAGACCATCATCAACAACGGTGAGAACCTGGGCCAGCTGCCGGTCAACGCCAAGGCATCGGTGGATGACGACAAGTTCCTGAACGAAGGCTTCGAGATGCTGTCGCAGAATTCGCCCGGCGGCGTCGCGCAGTTCTTTGACCGCGACTTCCCGGCGGAAATGGCGGCCGAAGCGATGCAGGGCCTGCAGGAGTTCATGGTGTTCCCCGACAACATCGACGACATCCTGAACCGTCTCGATAAGGTCGCGACGCGCGTCTACAAATAACCACCCCGGCCCGCCCACCATCCCCTGCGGTCCGGGCGGGCCGTCTCCACGCCAGTAGGCTGCGTGATCTCACGCACCACCCGCTCCAGCGAAGGCGCCCCCATGTCCACCACATCCCCGGCCCTGCCCTCCGACAACTACGAACCGCCCCGACGGTCGTTCTACAAACGCAACGAGATCGCGATCACGCCCTGGCTTTTCCTCGCGCCGGCGATCCTGTTCTTCCTGTTCTACGTGATCTTCCCGATCTACCAGAGTTTCGCCGTCTCCTTCTATGACTGGGACGGGCTGAGCGACCCGACCTTCGTCGGCATGGAGAACTACCGCGAGTTGCTGGACGACAGCGCCTTCGAGGTGTCGCTGTGGAACAACTTCAAATGGCTGGTGCTGTATCTTCTGGCGATCCCCGTGGGCCTGGCCATCGCGCTGTTCCTGAACCAGACGGTGGTGGGCATAAGGCTCTACAAGTCGCTGTTCTTCTTTCCCTTCGTGATCTCCCAGGTGGTTGTGGGCCTGGTCTTCACCTGGTTCTACGATCCGACCTTCGGGCTTCTGAACACCTTTCTCGGCTGGTTCGGCATCGGCACGGTGAACGTGCTGGGCGACCCGACGCTGGCCACCTATGGCATCATCATCGCCGGGCTCTGGCCGCAGACCGCCTATTGCATGATCCTCTATCTCACCGGCCTGAACGCCGTCGACCCCGAGCAGATCGAGGCCGGGCGCCTGGACGGTGCCAAGGGCCTGCGCATGCTGTGGTTCATCATCATTCCCCAGCTCAAGCCCGCCACCTTCATCGCCTTCGTCGTGACCATCATCGGCGCGCTGCGCTCGTTCGACCTGATCTCGATCATGACCAACGGCGGGCCGTTCGGCCAGACCCGGGTGCTGTCGTTCTACATGTTCGAAAAGGCGCTGTCGGAATATGGCTTCCGCATGGGATACGGCGCGGCCATCGCGGTGGTGCTCTTCCTCATCATGCTGTGCTTCATCGCCTATTTCCTGTGGTCGATGTACCGCGAAGAGAAGGGCCACTGATGCAACAGGTTGCCCCCGCCCCCCAAGCCCCTGTTCAAGACCCCGTCCAAGACCTGAGAACGCCTGCCCCGGCCGTGAGCCGGGGGGACCTCCACCGTACCCCAACCAGGAGGCCCCGGATCAAGCCCGGGGCGGTGTAAACCCATGTTTCCGACACCCATCGAAAAATCCCCCCGCTCCTGGCAACTGACCTACCAGGGTCTCCTGCCGCTTGCCCTGATCTTCTGGCTGGCGCCGCTGATCGCTGTCGCCATCTTCTCGATCAAACCCGACGTCGACTTTACCCAGGGCAACTACTGGGGCCTGCCCTCGACTTTTGAGGGCGGTGCCAACTATGGCAAGGTCTTCTTTGAAAGCGACATGCCGCGCTACCTTCTGAACTCGGTCTTCATCACGGTGCCAACCGTGATCGGCGCGGTGGCGCTGTCGTGCATGGCCGGGTTCGCGCTGGGCATCTACCGGTTCAAGGGCAACCTCCTGCTGTTCTTCATGTTCGTCGCCGGAAACTTCGTGCCGTTCCAGATCCTCATGGTGCCGGTGCGCGACCTGACCCTGGACCTGGGCCTCTACAACACCAAGACCGGGCTCGTTCTGTTCCACATCGCGTTTCAGACCGGGTTCTGCACGCTCTTCATGCGCAACTTCATCCGCGCCCTGCCCTTCCCCCTGATCGAGGCCGCGCGGGTCGAAGGCGTGGCCGAGTGGAAGATCTTCTGGTACGTGGTGCTGCCCTTGATGAAGCCGGCGATTGCCGCGCTCTCGGTGCTGATCTTCACCTTCATCTGGAACGATTATTTCTGGGCCATCGTGTTGACCCAAGGCCCCGATGCCCAGCCCGTGACCGCCGGCATCACCAGCTTCAACGCCCAGTTCCGCGCCGCCTATCACCTGATGAGCGCCGGATCGATCGTCGCCGCCCTGCCGCCCGTGGCGATGTTCTTCCTGATGCAGAAGCACTTCATCGCGGGGCTGACACTCGGAGCCGTAAAATGATCAAGACCTGGCGGCTGGACGACGGCCGGCAAACCCTGGTGCTCGGCTCAAACCGGAACCACCTGGCCGAGGTGGTCTATTGGGGGCCGCGGCTGCCCGATGGCGAAGACCTGGAAACGCTCTACCTGGCGGGCCAGATCGATGTCACCGGCGGCATGCTGGACGTGAACCCCGAGCTTTCGATCTGCCCCGAGGCGACGCGCACCTTCCCCGGCCAGCCCGGCCTGATCCTGCGCGATGGATCGGGCACGCCGCTGCTGCCGAAGTTCGCCTTCGCCAACGACGAGGCCCAGGGCAACGCCCTGTCGCTGACCTTCCGCGACGCGGGCAACGGGCTGACCTATACGGCGCGCTTCGCCATCGACCCGGTGACCCATGTGATCGAGGCCCAGGCGGTGCTGGAGACCGACGGGCCGGTGCATCTGCACTGGCTCTCGGCGCCGGTCTTCCCCGCGCCGCAGCTCTCGGACGAGATGATCGATTTTTCCGGGCGCTGGTGCGGCGAGTTCCAGATGAACACCATCCCCTGGTCGCCCGGCATGCGCTATCGCGAGAACCGCACCGGGCGCACCGGGCATGAGCATTTCCCCGGCCTGCTGCTGCCCTGCCGCGGCGCGACCAATGCCACCGGCGACGCCTATGCCTTTCACTACGGCTGGTCGGGCGGGCACCGCATGGTCGCCGAAGAATTGCCCGACGGCCGCCGCCAGGTGCAGTTCGGCCATTCCGCCCGGGTCGAGAACAACGCCAAGCAACGGTTTGAGACCGGGGTGCTCTATGCGGTCTATTCCGATGACGGCATCAACGGCTGCGCCGTCGCCTTCCAGCGCCACCTGCGCGACGAGATCGTCGATTTCCCCCACCCCGACAGACCCCGCCCGGTGCATTACAATTGCTGGGAAGCGGTCTATTTCGATCACAACCTGCCCGAGCTCAAGCAGATCGCCGAGCTTGCCGCCGGCTTGGGTGCCGAACGCTTCGTGCTCGACGACGGCTGGTTCGGCAACCGCGATGACGACACCCGCTCGCTTTCGGATTGGGAGGTCGACCCGCGCAAGTATCCCGACGGGCTGGGACCGCTGATCGACCATGTGCACGGGCTGGGCATGAGTTTCGGCATCTGGTTCGAACCCGAGATGATCAACCCCGACAGCGACATCCACCGCGCCCATCCCGACTGGGCGCTGGGGGCCGAGGACCAGATCCTCGGGCGCCAGCAAAAGGCGCTGAACATGGCGCTGCCCGAGGTGCGCGACTTTCTCTTCGACCGCATCGGCAAGGTGCTGTCGGACCACGAGATCGACTATGTCAAATGGGACCACAACCGCGTGCTGCCCCTGCCCGACGCGGCCCAGACCCGCGGTTCCTATGCGCTGATCGACCGGCTGCGCGCGGCCTTTCCCGGCACCGAGATCGAAAGCTGTGCCTCGGGCGGCGGGCGCATCGACTTTGGCATCCTGCGGCGCACCCATCGCGTCTGGCTGTCCGACAGCAACGACGCCATCGAACGGCTGCGGATGCAGCACAACGCGGCGATCTTTCTGCCGATGGCGGTCACCGGATCCCACGTCGGCCCGCGGGTCTGCCACACCTCGGGGCGCACCATCGACATCCGCTTTCGCGCCTGGGTCGCGGCCCAGCGGCACATGGGGTTCGAGATGGACCCCCGCGAACTGACCGAGGAAGAGGCCGGCGTGCTGCGCGAGGTCACGGACTGGTGGAAGGCCAATCGCGACTGGCTGACCCGCGCCGACATCCTGCGGCTCGACAGCCCCGACCCGGCGGTGATTGCCGAGCAGCACCTGGCCGAGGGCGGCGGGCGTTTCGTGGTCTTTGCCGGCAAGCAGGACACCTCGCGCCAGATCGCACCACGGCCTTTCCGGCTGACCCGGCTGAGCCACGATGCGATGTACCGTGTCACGCTGAAAAACCGCGCCGATGCGCCCGAGCTGTCACGCGGCACACCGCTGCTGAAATCCGAAAGCATGGTGGTCAGCGGCGGCTACCTCATGCGTCACGGGCTGACCCTGCCCTGGAGCTTCCCGGAAACCATGTGGGTGATCGAGGGCGAGCTGGCCTGACGCCGCCTTGGCGGGGATGTCTTTCGCACCCGGCGACGCACCTTCGCGCCGCTGCGGCTTGTCCCGCGGCGGCGGACGGGGCACCCTGTCGCGGCGGTGGCAGAGATGCCCCCGAGATGACCAATGGGCCAGCACAGACCGGAGACCGACATGGCGGATTACATCCTTGCAATCGACCAGGGCACAACCTCGACCCGGGCGATCCTGTTCGACCAGCAGATGTCGGCGGTCACCTCGTCGCAACGGGAATTTCCCCAGCACCTGCCGCGCTCGGGCTGGGTGGAACACGACCCTGCGGACATCTGGCAGACCACGCTCGACACCTGCCGCGAGGTGCTGGACAGCGCGGCGGCGCAAAGCGGCAACATCCTCGGGATCGGGCTGACCAATCAACGTGAAACCACGCTGGTCTGGGATCGCAAGACCGGCCAGCCCGTGCACAATGCCATCGTCTGGCAGGATCGGCGCACGGCCGATTTCTGCCGCAAGCTGATCGATCAGGGCCATGAGGAAACCGTCACCGCCCGCACCGGGTTGCTGCTTGACCCCTACTTTTCCGCCACCAAGCTGGCCTGGATCCTCGACAATGTCGACGGCGCGCGCGCCCGGGCCGAGGCGGGCGATCTGCTGTTCGGCACCGTCGACACCTACCTGATCTGGCGGCTGACCGGCGGGCGCAGCTTTGTCACCGATGCCACCAATGCCTGCCGCACCATGCTTTATGACATCCACAAGGGCCGCTGGAGCCAGTCGATCTGCGACATGCTGAACCTGCCGCGCGCCATGCTGCCCGAGGTGCGTGACAGCGCCGCCGACTTCGGCACCACCGACGCCGATGTGCTGGGCCGCGCCATCCCCATTCTTGGCGTCGCCGGCGACCAGCAGGCCGCCACCGTCGGACAGGCCTGTTTCCGCCCCGGCATGGCCAAGGCGACCTATGGCACCGGCTGTTTCGCCCTGCTCAACACTGGGGATGAGGCCGTGCGCTCGTCCAACCGGCTGCTGACCACCATCGCCTATCAACTGGACGGCACACCGACCTATGCCCTCGAAGGCTCGATCTTCGTGGCGGGCGCGGTGGTGCAATGGCTGCGCGACGGGCCCGGGCTGATCGCCAGCGCCGCCGAGACGCAAACGCTGGCCGAAGAGGCCGACCCCGAGCAGCAGGTGGTCTTTGTCCCCGCGCTGACCGGTCTTGGCGCGCCCTACTGGGATGCCGAGGCGCGCGGCGCGATCTTCGGGCTGTCGCGCGGCACCGGCGTGGCCGAGATCGCCCGCGCGGCGCTGCAAAGTGTCGGTTTCCAAACCCGCGACCTGCTGGAAGCGATGCACGCCGACCGCAGCGGCGGCGCGGGAAACGAGGTGCTGCGCGTCGACGGCGGGATGAGCGCCAGCGATTACACCATGCAGTTCCTGTCCGACATCATCGGCGCGCCGGTGGACCGGCCCGAGGTGCTGGAAACCACGGCCCAGGGCGCGGCATGGCTGGCCGGTCAACACTCCGGCTTCTACCCGGGGATGGAGGGCTATGCCCAGGCGCGCCGATCCGAGCGCAGCTTTGCCCCGGGGATGGACCAGGCAGAGCGTGATCGCCGCTACGCCACCTGGAAACAGGCCGTCGCCGCCACCCGCAGCGTATCGGTCGCTGGCTGAATCGGGCTTGACCGGACCGGCCCGTCGCGGGAAGAACGGCCAGGATCAGAAACACCGACATTCCGGCACCGGGGCGGCCCTTGCGGACGCCCCCGCCGAGACCTCGTGAAAGGACGCATGACATGACAAACGGACTGGCCTGGATTGCCGTTGACTGGGGCACGTCGAACCTGCGGGCCTGGGGGATCGACGCCGCGGGATCGGTTGTCTTTGCCCGCGGCTCCGACAAGGGCATGGGCAAGCTGGCACCGGGCGACTTCGAAGCGGCTTTGCTTGAGGTCTGCGCCGACGACCTGCCCGCCGATGGCACCGTTCCGGTCATCATCTGCGGCATGGCCGGCGCGCGGCAGGGCTGGACCGAGGCGCCCTATGTCGCCGCGCCCTGCACGCCGCCGGGGCTGGCCCTGGCGGCGAAACCCCAGGTCCAAGATCCGCGGCTGGACGTGCATATCCTGCCCGGGGTGAAACAGGACGACCCGGCCGACGTGATGCGCGGCGAAGAGACCCAGGTCGCCGGGGTCCTGGCCGCCCAGCCACAGTTCGACGGCGTGCTCTGCCTGCCTGGCACCCATACCAAGTGGGCCCATATCAGCGCCGGTGAGATCGTCGGCTTCCGCACGGTGATGACCGGCGAAATCTTTGCCCTGCTGTCCGGCCAGTCGGTGCTGCGCCACTCGGTGACGGGCGACGGCTGGGACGATGATGCCTTTGACGCCGCCCTGTCCGACGCCTTGTCCTCGCCGCAACAATTCGGCGCGCGGCTTTTCGGACTGCGGGCCACGGGGCTGCTGGAAGGGACCGACCCCGGCACCCTGAAGGCGCGGCTTTCGGGGCAGTTGCTGGGGCTGGAACTGGCCGGAACGCGGCCCTACTGGCTGGGCCGCGAGGTGATCATCGTCGGCGCGCCCCGGCTTGCCGCGCTGTATCGTCGGGCGTTGGAGGCGCAGGGCGTCATGGTGCGGATCGCCGAGAATGACACGGTCACGCTGGACGGGTTGAAGGCGGCTTACGCGGCCAGTGCCAATTGACCCGGTTCAGATGATCGCCTGCTCCAAAAAGGGCTGCTGCGCGGCCACCCGCGCATAGCCCAGCGGCGCGAGGTCCAGGGTGCGATAGCCGCCATAGGTGATCCACTCCGACACCCCGCGCCCGGTCGCCGGCCCCTGTTGCAGCCCGTGACCGGAAAAGCCGTTGGCAAAGATGAAGTTCGCCACCTCGTCATGCGGCCCGACAATCATGTTGTGATCCAGCGTGTTGAAGGCGTAATGCCCGGCCCATTGGTTGACCACCTTGATCGCCTCGAACTGCCGCGAGCGTTCGGCAAGGGCGGGCCAGATGACCTCTTCGAACTCGTCGTAACGCGGTTCAAAGTCGTCCCAGTCCACCGCCGGATCGGGATCGGGGGCAGAACCGGCCAAGAAGTACTTGCCCTCCGGCCGGCAAAAGACGCCGCTGGGGTCGATCATCAGCGGCAGGCGGCCCTCGTTGATCCGCGCCGTGCCTTCGGGCGGCTCGGCGCAATCAAAGACGAACAGCGTGCGCTTGCGCGGCTCGACCGGAATATCCAGCCCGGCCATCCGCGCGGTCAGCGCCGCTTTCGGCCCCGAGGCATTGACCACCCACCCCGCCGCGACCTGGGCGCCCGAGGCCAGCGTCACCCCGGTGACCCGGTCGCCGTCGCGGGCGATCTCCACCACCTCGTCACGCACAAGATCCGCGCCCAGCGCGCGGGCCTTGCCGCGGAACCCCTGCATCATCCCGGCATTGTCAAACCAACCCTCGCCCGAGCGGCCATAAGAGGCCAGTTCGATATCGGCCACGTTCAGATGCGGAAAGGCATCGGCCAGCGCATCGCGGTCCCAAAGCACCACGTCCGCGCCACAAGCCCGCTGCACCGCATGGTTTTCCCGCATCACCCTGACCTGCCGCGCGGTCCGCGCCAGGAAGAGATAGCCGCCGGGATGAAAGCTCAGCTCGGGCCTGTGCCCCTCAACCTCCATCATCTCGCCGAAATCGCGGATCACCTGGGCGCCATACTGGCTGATCTGGACGTTGATCGGGTTGGAAAACTGCGTCCGGATCGACGACACCGACAGCGCCGTGGAGGAGCGTGCAAAGCTCATGTCACGCTCGACGATCAGCACCGATCCGTCGAAATCCGGGTTCGCCGCGAGATAATATGCCACCGCAGAGCCGACAACGGCCCCGCCGATGATCACCACGTCATAGCGGTCCTTCATGTCCCCGCCTTCAAGGCCGCCTCCCGCATCTGGCTGAGGCTGACCCTGGGTGTCAGCGCCTCAGCCGAGATTGCAAGATCCAGCACCGCCCCGGTGTCAGACGCCAGCGCGCGGTCAAACGCCGCCGGGAAATCCGCCGTGGTTTCGACCCGCTCGCCGTGAAATCCGTAAGCCTGTGCCAAAGCGGCGAAATCCGGGTTCACCGCCATTTCGGTGCCCGAGACCCGCGCCGGGTAATGCCGTTCCTGATGCGCGCGGATCGTACCGTAGATGCCATTGTTGAGGATCAGCACGATCGGCTGCGCGCCGTATTGCGCCGCCGTCGCCAATTCCTGCGCCGTCATCTGGAAATCGCCGTCACCGGCGAAACAGACCACCCGACGCGCGGGATCGGCCACCTTGGCGGCAATCGCGGCGGGCACGCCATAGCCCATCGAGCCCGATTGCGGTGCCAGCAGCCGCGCCCTGGGGCCGAACTTGAAGAACTTGTTGGGCCAGACCGCGAAATTGCCCGCGCCATTGGTCAGGATCACGTCCTCGGGCAGCACCTCGGCCAGATGCGCCATGACCTGCCCCATGTCCACCGGGCTGGGCAACGCGCCAAGTTCGAACCCCGCCTCCCAATCCGCACGTGCCTGCGCGCGCCATTCCGCCCAATCGCCTTTCACCGGGTCCAGCGCCTGGACAAAGGCGTTCGGCCCGCTGAGGATGCCCAGTTCCGGCTGATAGACCTTGCCCAGTTCCGCATCCGAGCCATGCACATGCACCAGCCGTTGCGCCGGCAGCGGCACATCCAACAGGCTCCAGGCTTCGGTCGAGTTTTCGCCGAAGCGGTTGTTGAGGGCCAGGATCACGTCGGCCTCTTTCATCAACCGCCGGACGCCGGGGGTCATGCCCACCCCCGCCTCGCCGCAGAACACCGGGCTGAAATTGTCGATCTGGTCCTGATAGCGGAAGACGCTGACGACCGGGATGTCCGAGGCCTCGGCAAAGCCTTGCAAGGCCGTGCGCCCCGCCTCGGTCCAGTTGGTGCCGCCATAGAGGATCAGCGGGCGTTTCGCCTCGGCCAGGATGGCGCGCGCTTGCGCCACCGCGTCGGGCGACGGGTGCGGTTCGGGATAGTCTGCCGGGCCGGTCAGCGGCGCGGTCTCGGTCGGCGTGGTCAGCATGTCCTCGGGCAGCGCGATCACCACCGGGCCGGGGCGGCCCGTGGTGGCGGTCTTCCAGGCGCGGGCGAGGATTTCGGGGATGCGGTCCACATCGTCGATTTCCACCGCCCATTTCGCCATCGTGCCAAAGACCGCGCGATAGTCGATCTCCTGGAACGCCTCGCGCCCGCGCATCTCGGTGCCGATCTGGCCGACAAACAGCAGCATCGGCGCGCTGTCCTGCATCGCGGTATGCACCCCGATCGAGGCATTGGTCGCCCCCGGCCCCCGCGTCACCAGGCAAATCCCCGGCGTCCCGGTCAACTTGCCCCAGGCGGCGGCCATGAAGCCCGCCCCGCCCTCGTGCCGACAATTGATGAAGTCCAGCCGCCCCTTCGTGTCATGCAGCGCATCCAGCACCGCAAGGTAGCTTTCCCCCGGCACCCCGAAGGCCCGTGTCGCGCCCAATGCCACCAGGCTTTCCACCAGCAGCGCACCACCGTGTCGTGTCATGTCTCTACTCCTGCCCGCTTCCGGCGTTCAGCCCGGAATGATCTCGAATTTCATCACGTCCACCATGCCCCGGTCGGTGATCTTGAGCGCCGGGATCACCGGCAGCGCAAGGAAGGCCAGCTGCAGGAAGGGTTCTTCCAGCACCACGCCCAGCGATTTCGCCGCGTCGCGCAGCGCGATCAGGTGTTGGTGGACCACCTCGAAGGGCTCAAGGCTCATCAACCCCGCGACCGGCAGCGCCAGTTCCGCCAGCACCTCGCCATCCTTGACGACGACGAAACCGCCCTCGATCTCGGACAGCCGGTTGGCGGCCAGCGCCATGTCGGCGTAATCCATGCCGACGCAGGCAATATTGTGATGGTCGTGACAGACGGTCGAGGCTATCGCCCCCGCCTGCATGCCAAAGCCGCGCACGAAGCCGGTGGCGATATTGCCGTTTCGCCCATGCCGCTCGACCACCGCGATCCTTGCCAGATCGCGCGCGGCATCGGGGCGCTTGTCGCCGTCCTCGATGGCGATTTCCTCGTTCAGGTGATCGGTGATGATCTTGCCTTCGATGATGCCGATGACATCCGTTTTCGTCCGGTTGCCCGTGGTGCGGAAATCGCCGGCACTGACCTTCGGGGCCTTGACGGAGTTGCGCCCCACGACCTCGACATGGCCCCGCGCGGCGAAGGCGGCATCCGTCACCTGTTGCCCGGCACAGAACACCATCTGCGCATTGCAGCCTTCAAGGCTGTCGAGCGCCGCGATATCGGCCCGCAGACCGGGCGCGATCATGCCGCGATCCTTCAGGCCAAAAGCCTCTGCCGCCGAGAGCGAGGCCGCGCGATAGGCGGCCAACGGCGGTACGCCCTTTTCGATCAGCCGCCGGATCATGTAATCCAGATGCCCGTGGTCGGCGATGTCCAGCGGGTTGCGATCATCAGTACACAGGCACATGTAGGCGCTGGTGCGTTCGGTCAGCAGTTCCGCCAGCGCCTCAAGGTCCTTGGAGACCGAGCCTTCGCGGATCAGCACCCGCATCCCCTTTTGCAGCTTTTCGCGCGCCTCGGCGGCGGTTGTGGCCTCGTGCTCGGTCCGGATGCCGGCCGAGACATAGGCGTTCAGGTCCTTGCCCCCCAGCATCGGGCAATGGCCGTCGATATGGCCGCCTTCGAACAGCTTCAGCTTGGCCATCGCCCGCGGATCGCGAAAGATCACGCCGGGGTAATTCATGAACTCGGCCAGCCCGATGCCCGAAGGGTGGCCCATGACCTCCTCCAGATCCGCGGCCTCGATCTGCGCCCCGGCGGTCTCCATGTCGGTCGACGGCACGCAGGAGGACAGCTGCACGCGGATGTCCATCAAGGTGTGTTCGCTGGCCTGCTGGAAATAGCGGATGCCCGCCAGCCCCACCACGTTGGCGATCTCATGCGGGTCACAGATCGCCGTGGTCACGCCGCGCGGGCTGACGCAGCGGTCGAACTCGAACGGGGTGATCAGCGAGCTTTCGATATGAAGATGCGTGTCGATGAACCCAGGCACCAGCGTCAGCCCCGTGACATCCACCACCTCGCGCCCTTCGTAGTCTGCACCGATCCCGACAATCCGGTCACCACAGATCGCCACGTCGCCCTGGATCATCTCGCCGGTCACAAGGCAGAACACCTGCCCACCGCGCAGAACCTTGTCCGCCGGTTCATCGCCGCGCCCCTGCGCAATACGTGTTTCAAGATCGCTCATCTTCGCCCTCATGCCGTTTCGGCGGACGATACCATTTGCAGGGGCGGTGTCACGGGGGGAGATGACGCGGGATGGCCGGGGTCGCGCGGGGACCGTGTGAGAGCGTTTGATTTCGCCGCACCTGCGTACCTCCGTCGGCTGACGGGCCCCAGCCCCGACGCCCATCGGACTTGCCCCAAAGGCGCCCCAATGGATGCCCGAGGGATGATCTTGCACCAGAGAAAGCATCGGTGAGGCGCTTTGACAAAGGTTTGGGGATGTCCTCTCTGGCCGGATCGGCACAAACAGGCGGGAAGATGCGCAAGATCCGGACGCCTGGCCTTTCCATTTGCGGGAAAACGACAAATAGTACAGCCAGAACGCAGGTATCCCGCATATGCTCGACTCCACCGACCGCAAGCTTCTCGAACTGCTTCAGCAGAACGCCCATCTGACCGCCAACGATCTTGGCGCGGCGCTCAACCTCTCGCCCAGCCAGGCCGGGCGGCGCCGCCAGCGGCTGGAATCCGACGGGCTGATCCGGGCCTATGCCGCCAAGCTGGATGCCCAGCGGCTGGGGCTTGGCGTTCAGGCCTTTGTCCAGGTCCAGATGGGCAGCCAGCGGCCCGACGACGCCAAGAGCTTTACCCGCCTGCTGCAAACCCAGCCCGAAATCGTCAGCACCTGGACCCTGACCGGCGATGCCGATTACCTGCTGCGGGTCTATTGCACCGATCTCGCCGCACTCAACCGGCTGATCCATGACGTGCTGTTGCCGCATCGCGCGGTGGCGCGGGTGCAAAGCCAGATCGTCATGGACCAGCTGAAACAGGACGCGCCGCTGCCGCTGTAGGCGGTCACGAAAGGAACACGCGCACATGGAAACCTTCCTCCTCCAGGCCTCGATCTTCCTGGCCGCAGCGGTGATCGCCGTGCCGGTCGCCGCCCGGCTGGGGCTTGGATCGGTACTGGGATACCTTGCTGCCGGCATCCTGATCGGGCCGGTATTGGACCTGGTCGGCGGGCATGAAACCGAGGAATTGCAACACTTTGCCGAATTCGGCGTGGTCATGATGCTGTTCCTGATCGGGCTGGAGCTTGAGCCGCGGGCGCTTTGGGACATGCGGCACAAGCTGTTGGGCCTGGGCGGATTGCAGATCACCTTTTCCACCGTCCTGATCATGCTGGGTGGGCTGCTGTTGGGGCTGGATCTGACCGTGGCGCTGGCGGTGGGGATGATCTTTGCGCTGTCCTCCACCGCCATCGTGCTGCAAACGCTCAGCGAAAAGGGGCTGATGCGCACCAGTGGCGGGCGCTCTACCTTCTCGGTGCTGCTGACCCAGGATATCGCGGTCATCCCCATGTTGGCGCTGCTGCCGCTGCTGGCCATCATCCCCCCGGCCGAACTGTCCCCCGACGGCGCCATCGCGCGCCCGGCCAAGGACGCCAGCGAAGCCGCCGATCACGCGATGTCGCTGGTGGCGGACCTGCCCGGCTGGGGCGTGACGCTGGTGACCATCGGCGCGGTGGCGGCGGTGATCCTGGCGGGCATCTACCTGATCCGCCCGGCCTTTCGCTTCATTCATTCCGTGCGCCTGCGCGAGATGAACACCGCCCTGGCGCTGCTGATCGTGGTGGGCATCGGCTTCCTGATGATCCTTGTCGGCCTCTCTCCGGCGCTGGGCACCTTCCTGGCCGGGGTGGTGCTTGCCAACTCCGAGTTCCGGCACGAGCTGGAAAGCGACATCGAACCTTTCAAGGGCCTGCTCCTGGGGCTGTTCTTCATCACCGTGGGCGCCGGGATCGACTTTGCCACGCTTTGGGCCGCGCCGCTGAAAATCCTCGGGCTGACACTGGCGGTGATCGTGGCCAAGGGCGCGGTGCTTTACCTTCTCAGCGTGATCTTCAACATCACCGGGCGCAACCGCTGGCTCTTTACCCTGTCGCTGGCCCAGGCGGGCGAGTTCGGCTTCGTGCTGATTTCCTTTGCCATCTCGCAGCACATCCTGCCGACCGCCCTGTCGCAGACGCTGTTGCTGGTGGTGGCGCTGTCGATGCTGATCACGCCGCTGCTCTTCATCCTCTACGAGGTCCTGTCCCGGCGCCTGACCGAGCGGGGCGAACAGCAGGAACCCGACGAAATCGACGAACAGGGGCCGGTGATCATCGCCGGGATCGGGCGTTTCGGGCAGATCGTCAACCGGCTGGTGCAATCCTCGGGATACAAGACGGTGGTTCTGGACAACAACATGCAGACCATCGAGCTGATGCGCCGCTTCGGGTTCAAGGGCTTCTACGGCGATCCGACCCGGCCCGAGCTGCTGCATGCGGCGGGGCTGGACGAAGCGCGGGTGCTGGTCGTGGCGCTGGACGGTCCCGAGGCGGCGCTGACGCTGGTGGAATATGCCCGCCGCAAGCGCCCCGACCTCTTCATCATTGCCCGCGCCCGCGACCGGACCCAGGCGTTCAAGCTCTACCAGGCCGGTGCCGACAAGATCGTCCGAGAGCTGTTCGATTCCTCGCTGCGGGCCGGGCGTTACGTTCTGGAAAACATCGGCTTGACCGATTTCGAAGCCGCCGAGGCCGAGCGCGTCTTCTATCAGCATGACCGGCACGCCGTCAGCGAGCTTGCCGCACTGTGGCGCGACGACATCCCCTCGACCGAGAACGAGCCCTATATCGCGCGGGCGAAAGAGCTTGAGCGCGATCTCGAAGCGGCGTTGCAGGCGCAGTTGCACAAGGATACCGCCGCCTGAAACCCGCTTTGCGACACACGAAAAAACCCGCGCCGGTCATCGGCGCGGGTTTGTCATTTTCTGGTCAGGCCCGGACGAGCTCTGGCCCGGATGCGGCCTGGATCAGGCCGCGCGGGACAGAAGCACCTCGTCCACCTGCTTGGCGGCGGCCACCTCGTCACCACCGGACACGGCGGCCACTTCGCGGGTCAGACGCTCCAGCGCGGCTTCATAAAGCTGACGCTCGGAATAGCTTTGTTCGCGCTGTTCGTCGTTGCGGTGCAGGTCGCGCACCACCTCGGCAATCGAGATCAGGTCGCCGGAGTTGATCTTCTGTTCATACTCCTGCGCGCGCCGCGACCACATGGCGCGCTTCACCCGCGCCTTGCCCTTCAGCGTCGTCAGCGCCTTTTCGATCACGTCGGGCGAGCTGAGGCTGCGCATGCCGATTTCGACCGCCTTGTTGGTCGGCACCCGCAGGGTCATCTTGTCCTTCTCGAAGGAGATGACAAAGAGTTCCAGGGAGATACCTGCGATTTCCTCCTTCTCGATCGACAGGATCTGGCCAACGCCATGCGCCGGGTAAACCACGTAATCGTTGGGGCGGAATTCAGATTTCTTCATTTTGGTCATGCAGTCCTTCCTCGCATGTTCCACATGTCAAAAGACGACAAGAAGACCGGACGGAGATGATGATCTCCGCGCACCGGGTCCCAAAATGCCGCGATCAATCGGTCAGACGCAGACATGCCCAACCGAAGTGGAATACGTAATTCATGTGACGTGAAGCATATCACAAAAAAGATGCGATTTCCAGCATGTTAACGCTGCGATCGCACATACGTCCACATTTGCAAGCCGTTACGTGGCGTAACTGAAGCCCGTTGCAACCGCTTTGACTGTATCGGGGCGAATCGCTGACCCAGGGTCAGCCGCCCTCGCCCGGCGCTTCCGAGAAGTACTTCTCAAGCTTGCCCTCTTCGCCGTCGCGTTCCTCTGCCTCGGGCAGCGGGTCTTTCTTGGTCACGATGACGGGCCACATCTCGGAATATTTCCGGTTGAACTCGACCCATTTCTCCATGTCCGGCTCGGTATCCGGGCGGATCGCATCCGCCGGGCATTCCGGTTCGCAGACGCCGCAGTCGATGCATTCGTCGGGGTGGATCACCAGCGTGTTCTCGCCCTCGTAAAAGCAATCGACCGGACAGACCTCGACGCAGTCGGTATATTTGCAGGCGATGCAATTGTCCGTCACGACATAGGTCATTGGGGCCTCACTCCTTCTTGTCAGCGTTAGCTAATCCAGCCCGCAGGATCATTCAAGCGTCCGTCGACGGTTAAGGTCAAGGTTGCGCCGCTCGCGCTTGGTGGGGCGACCTTTTCCCTCGTATCCCGGATTTTGAGGCACGCTGTTCCCGCTCTCCGGCTCTGGCGGGGACAAATCTTCATACAATTCACGGGCTTCCGGCGCCGGCCCCCGCCGCTGGCCCAGCGCTTTGACCCGGATCACCCGCACCTGCCGCGCCTGGACAAAGGTCAGCACGTTGCCGGGCGACACCAGCCGCCCGGGTTTCGACACCCGCGTCCCATCGACGCGGACGCCCTCGGTCGAGACGGTTTTTGCCGCCAGCGTCCGGGTCTTGAAGAACCGCGCCTGCCAGAGCCACTTGTCCAGCCGGAGCTTGTCTTCGCCGCCCAAGCCTCAGCCCTTGTCCTTCAGCCCCATCAGTGCCGCGGCAAAAGGGTTGTCCGGGTCGATTCGGTCCTTTTTCTCGGGGCGCGACTGATAGGTCTTGGGCTTGTTGTTGTCCTGGCGCGGTCCCTTGCCCTTGGCGCCTTTCGGCCCCCGGCCCTTGTCGCCGCGACGGCCCTTGCCCTGCGGCTTGCCACCATCGCGGTCGCCACGGTCGCGGTTGCCCCGCGGCTTGCGATCACCGCGCGCAACACGGGCCCAGGTGAAGGTATAGAAAACCTCGATCTCCGGCGCGGCCTTTTCGGCGTCCGGCTGATCGCCCGGGGCCAGCTCGCCCGCGGGTTCGTCCACCACCGGTACCGGCTCGGCCTCTGCGCCCTCGCCCGCCGCGATGGCCGCGGCCTCGGTGCTGTCGCTGGCCTGGGTATCGGCCACAGCATTCACGGCTTCGGGGATGTCCGGCGTCTCGGAAACGGCTTCGGGCGCTTCGGACTGGCCCATGTCGGGCGCAGGTGCCGCAGCGTCCATCACCGGCGTATCCTCCGCCGGGGTCTCTGTCCCTGCGGTCTCGGCCACGGCGGTATCGGCGGGTTTCACCTTGGCCCGCTCGCCCCGCTCGGCCTTGTAGCCCAGCCCCTGCATCAGGTCGGCGAACTGCTCCAGCGTCATGCCGGTGATCGACAGCATGTCGGGCTTGGCCTCGAACCCGCCGCGCGTATCTTCGGAGCGCAGCATGTCGGCCAGACGCTCCAGCATGTCGATGCGGATCGCCCGCGTGCCGGCCATGCGATAGCCCGCCATCGTGTCGGCGCCTTCCGGCGCGGCGTCATCCGACGGCACGGTCACCAGGCCCGGAGGCGGCGCCTCGGGGAAGACATCATGGCCCTGCCACAGCGACCAAAGCACCAGCCGCAGGCGCGTCGGCGCAGGTTTCAGCAGCAGCGGCATGAAGATGGTGAACTGGCCAAACCGCATCCCGTGCTTGCGCAGCGCACCGCGCGCGTCCTGGTCCAGCGCCTTGACGTCATCGGCCACCTGCGCCCGCGGCAACACGCCGAAGGCCTCGACCATGCGGAAGGCAAAACCCTTGGCCAGCCCGGACAGCGCCTCATCGCGGCCCAGCGCCACCAGCGGCTCGAACTGGGTCGCCACCTTGCGGTCGATGAAATGCTGCAACCGGCGCTGCACCTTCTGCGCCACGTCGGCCCCGGCCTCGTCATCGACGAAGGCCTTGACCTCGGGCTTCAGCGGGTCAGAGCCCTTGATCAGCTTGCCGACCGCCTGGTCGCCCCACATGAGGCCCCCCTGCTCGGTAAAGTCGATCTCGGTATCCGGCGCGTTGTAGAACCGGTCCGCCCGCAGGTGGAAATGCGGCGCAAGCGCCTGGAGCGACGCCGCCTTCAGCGTCTTCGCCTCTTGCCCGGTGGCGTCCTTGTCCTGCCGGAACCGGAACCCCTCAAGACGGCCGACGAATTCGCCCTCGACCGTCACTTCACCATTCTCATTCACTTCGGCCAAGAGGGCCTCCTTCTGCTTCAACCGCCGCAACAGCACGGATGTGCGGCGATCAACAAATCTCTGGGTCAGCGCCGCGTGCAGCGCGTCCGACAGCCTGTCTTCTACAGCGCGCGTCACCTCGCGCCAATGGCTTTCGTCCGCGACCCAGCCCTTTCGCTGCGCCACGTACGTCCATGTGCGGATATATGCCAAACGTTTCGACAATGTGTCGATATCGCCATCGGTTCGGTCAATCCGCCGCACCTGACGGGCCAGCCAATCGTCGGCCACGCGGCCCGATTGATGCAGAAACCCGAAAATCGTGCCCAGAAGATTGGCATGTTCCGCATGGCTGATTCCGCGAAAGTCGGGGATTCGGCAGACATCCCAAAGCAGCTTGACCGCCGCCGGGCTGGAGGCGCGGGCAAAGACCTCGTCCTGTTCGGCCAGCGTGCGCAGCGCCCGCAGGTCGTCGGATTCATGCGCCCTGAGCAGCAGCTCATCGTCTGGCGAGACCTCAAGCGCCTTGATCAGCCGGTCGATGCTGCCGAAATCCAGCGCCGCATTGCGCCATTGCAGCTTTTTGACCGGGGTGAAGCGATGGCCACAGATTGCTTCGGCCACCTCTTCATGCAGCGGTGGCGCTTCGCCCGTCACGCCAAAGGTGCCGTCGCGCATGCCGCGACCCGCCCGGCCCGCAATCTGCGCCAACTCATTGGGCGCCAGGGGCCGCATCCGCCGCCCGTCGAACTTTGACAGGCCCGAGAAGGCGACGTGGTTCACATCCAGGTTCAGCCCCATGCCGATGGCATCGGTCGCCACAAGGAAATCGACATCGCCGTTCTGGTACAATTCCACCTGCGCATTGCGCGTCCGGGGCGACAGCGCCCCCATGACCACCGCCGCACCGCCCTTCTGGCGGCGCAGAAGCTCGGCAATCGCATAGACATTTTCAACCGAAAACCCGACAATCGCGCTACGCGCCTGCAACCGGCTTATCTTTTTCGAACCAATATAGCTCAATTGGCTCATCCGCTCGCGGCGCAGGAACTCCACCCTCGGCACCAGCGCCGCAATCGGCCCGCGCATGGTGTCAGAGCCCAGAAACAGCGTCTCGTGGGTGCCGCGCATCCTGAGCAGCCGGTCGGTAAAGACATGGCCGCGCTCGGGATCGGCGCAAAGCTGGATCTCGTCGATGGCGACGAAATCGGCGCCCATGCCCTCGGGCATCGCCTCGACCGTGGACACCCAGTACTGGGTGCGCGGCGGCACGATGCGTTCTTCGCCGGTGACCAGCGCCACCACCGAAGGGCCGCGAATGGCGACGATCTTGTCATAGACCTCGCGCGCGAGCAGCCGCAGCGGCAGCCCGATGATGCCCGAGCGATAGCCCAGCATCCGCTCGATGGCATAATGGGTCTTGCCCGTGTTCGTGGGCCCCAGGACCGCAACGGTCCGCGCCTCAAGTGCCATCCCGACCTCCGGGTCATTTCAAGATGTTTAAAGGTCGCGGCCCCGAACCGCGTTGCGCAGACGTTCGACGCCCTTTTGCGCCTCTTCGTCATGGGGATGGACCGCCAGCACCATCTCGTAACCCGCCAGCGCCCGCTCGGGGTCGTCCAGCGTCTCGAAGATCACCGCAAGCCCGCGCATCGCACCGAAATGATCGGGATTGAGCCGCAGCACCGTTTCAAGATCACCCAAAGCAGGCCCCAGCATCTCGAGGTGGAAATAGGCCATCGCCCGCAGGTGATAGCCCTCGGCGAAATTCGGCGCATGGTCGGTCAGCGCGGTAAAATGCTCGATCGCACTGCGATACGCCTCGACATCCATCGCGTCGCGCCCCCGCTTGAGCAGGAAATCCATCGCCGCAGAGCCGGATTTTGCCCATTCCCGGGTAATATCCCGCTCGATCCGAGCGGCCTCGGACGGTTCGGCTTCGCGCAATTGCTTCAAAAGCGTGTCCAGTTCCGATGCCCAACCCGCGTGAGGTAGGGAATACATGACTATGACCGCAAATGCCGCGACGCTAGGTTTGAAGTGATGTCTGATCGTGTCCATAGTGCCCTCAATGTAGCGCAGCGGGGATGGAATACCACCCGCGATCAGGCAAAGGAGAGCAGAAATGAGTGATGTTGTGGCCAAGGCCGTCGAAGCCCTGAACGCAAAACTGGATGGCGGCTTCGATGGCACGGCAAAGTTCGTGATCTCGGACGAAGGCGCCATCATGGTCGACCAGGACGGCGCCCGCGCCGCCGATGACGAGGCCGATGTCACCCTGACCGCCGATGCCGACACGTTCGAAGCGATCATGGAAGGCGATCTCGATCCCACCTCCGCCTTCATGAGCGGCAAGCTCTCGGTGGATGGCGACATGGGCCAGGCGATGAAACTGGGCACGGCACTAAGCTGATGACCCTGCCCCCCGCGCCCTTTTTCCAGGACATCACCGGCGCGCCCGAAGGCGGGCGCGGCTTTTGGCTGACCACGGCGGACGACGTGCGCATCCGCATTGGCCATTGGCGGGCCGAAGGCCGTTCTGGCGGCAAGGCGCGGGGCACCTTCCTGATCTTTCCGGGCCGGACCGAATTTGTCGAGAAATACGGCATCTTCGCGGCGGAACTGAACGCCGCCGGTTACGATGCCATCGCCATCGACTGGCGCGGCCAGGGCCTGGCCGACCGGCTGCTGCCCGACCCCCTGGTCGGCCATGTCAACACCTTTGCCGAATACCAGAACGACCTGCGCGCGGTGCTGGCCGCGCTGCCGCAGCTTGACGTGCCCGCGCCGCTCTTCATGCTCGGCCATTCGATGGGCGGCTGCATCGGGCTACGCGCGCTGCACGAGGGGCTGCCCGTCGCTGGCGCGGTCTTTACCGGCCCGATGTGGGGCATCCGCATTTCCGCCCCCGTGCGCCCCGCCGCCTGGGCCGTCAGCTGGACCAGCCGCCGACTGGGCCTCAGTCACAATTACGCCCCCTCCACCGGCGCCGACAGCTATGTCGCCACCGCGCCCTTCGAAGACAACCTGCTGACCCGCGACCCCGAGATGTTCGCCTTTCTCAAGCAGCAATTGCAGGCCCACCCCGAGCTGAGCCTTGGCGGTCCGTCCCTGCACTGGCTGCACGAGGCGCTGCTGGAAACCCGCGCCCTGGCCGCCCTGCCCGCGCCCGATGTGCCCTGCGTGACCTTCGTGGGCGACAATGAACGCATCGTCAGCATCCGCCGCATCCGCGACCGCATGGCCCGCTGGCCGCGCGGACGTCTCGAAGTGGTCAAGGACGGCGAACACGAGGTGTTGATGGAGGATGCCGAGACCCGCGCCCGCATCTTCGCCATCACCTGCGCCCACTTCGAAGCGGCCCATGGCATCCCCTCGGACCGCAAGGCCGCCACCGCCTGAGGCAAGGACTGCCCGCAAGGGCTGGACGCGCCCTCCCTTGAACCTGCCCACCGGTCGCGCTTATCTCTGGCGAAACGCTTCACACAAGGCAGCTTCATGTTCCAACTCCCCTTCCCCGTCCGCGACGCAAATGCCACCTCCGGCACCCGGGACCTTGGCGATCTTCCCGAATGGGACCTCTCCGATCTCTACACCGGCGAAGAGGCCCCCGAACTGGCCCGCGATCTCGACTGGCTCGAGAAAGAATGCGCCGCCTTTGCCGCCGATTACGAAGGCAAGCTCGACACGCTCGACGCCGCCGGCCTGCTGACCTGCGTGCAGCGCAACGAAAAGATCAGCGCCATCGCCGGGCGCATCATGTCCTACGCCGGCCTGCGCTACTACCAGCAGACAACCGATGGCGGCCGGGCCAAGTTCATGTCCGACTGCCAGGAAAAGATCACCAATTTCACCACCCCGCTGGTCTTCTTCACGCTGGAGCTGAACCGCCTGCCCGACGACCACCTCGCCGGCCTGCTGGAAACGAACCCCGACCTCGCCCGCTATCAACCGGTGTTCCGCCGCATCCGCGCGATGAAGCCGCACCAACTCTCTGACGAGCTTGAGAAATTCCTGCACGACCTCGGCGTTGTCGGCGATGCATGGGAACGGCTGTTCGACGAAACCATCGCCGGGCTGACCTTCGACATCGAGGGCGAGGAGCTGGGCATCGAAGCCACCCTCACCCTGCTCACCGAGCAGGAACGCGACAAGCGCGAAACCGCCGCCCGCGAACTGGCCCGCGTGTTCCAGGACAACGTGAAAATCTTTGCCCGCGTCCACAACACGCAAGCCAAGGAAAAAGAAGTCCTCGACCGCTGGCGCAACATGCCCTCGGCCCAGGCCGGCCGCCACCTGTCCAACGACGTGGAACCCGAGGTGGTTGAAGCCCTGCGCAATTCCGTGGTCAAGGCCTACCCCCGCCTGTCGCACCGCTACTACGAGCTGAAGCGCAAATGGCTGGGCCTGGACACCATGCAGGTCTGGGACCGCAACGCCCCCCTGCCGATGGAGGAAACCCGCATCGTCGGCTGGGATGAGGCGCGCGAAATCGTCTCTTCCGCCTATGCCGGTTTCGACCCGAAAATGGCCGACCTGGCCGCGCCCTTCTTTGACAAGGGCTGGATCGACGCGGGCGTGAAACCGGGCAAGGCGCCGGGTGCCTTTGCCCACCCCACGGTGACCGATGTGCACCCCTACGTCATGCTCAACTACCTCGGGAAACCGCGCGACGTGATGACCCTGGCGCATGAACTTGGCCACGGCGTCCACCAGCGCCTTGCCGCCGAACAGGGCGAAATGCTGTCGTCCACGCCGCTGACCCTGGCCGAAACGGCATCGGTCTTCGGCGAAATGCTGACCTTCCGCAAGCTGCTCGACCGTGCAAAAACCCCGGCCGAGCGCAAGGTGCTGCTGGCGGGCAAGGTCGAGGACATGATCAACACGGTGGTCCGCCAGATCGCCTTCTACGACTTTGAATGCAAGCTCCACGCCGCGCGCCGCGAAGGGGAGCTGACGCCCGAGGATATCAACGCGCTCTGGATGTCCGTGCAGGCCGAGAGCCTCGGGCCGTCATTCGAGTTCATGGAAGGATACGAGACCTTCTGGGCCTATATCCCGCACTTCGTGCACTCGCCCTTCTACGTATATGCCTATGCCTTTGGCGACGGGCTGGTGAACGCGCTTTACGCCGCTTACGAGGCCGAACCCGAAGGTTTCCAGGAGAAATACTTCGACATGCTGAAAGCCGGCGGTTCCAAGCATCACAAGGAACTGCTTGAGCCCTTCGGCCTCGACGCCTCCGACCCCGCCTTCTGGGACAAGGGGTTGTCGATGATCGAAGGCTTCATCGACGAGTTGGAAGCCCTCGAAGACTAAAGCGTTTCGGGAAAACCCCGGATCACCAAAACCCTCCGGCGCTCTCGGGCTTTTGGGGAAGCCTGATGGCTCAGGTAATCCCCGAAACGCTTCAGGCACCAAACGTGAGTCGCCTGTGGGTCAAGGATGCGAAGCACCGGCGCAGCCGGCCGAAGGTCCTTGACGCGCAGGCGACTCGCACAACACTGGAGACGGCGTCTTGAGGGGCACAAAGCCCCCTCAAGCGCTTCTCGGCAAAAATCCCAACTGCCCACCAGACAC
>ERZ1699650.44-NODE-44-length-97477-cov-11.351019_pt1 | contig 97477 bp, 88 predicted proteins | sample MGYA00581512_ERZ1699650 | MGnify/ENA primary metagenome ERZ1699650 (study PRJEB42348, sample SAMEA6618698) | metagenome | isolation source: Polyester-degrading enrichment culture growing on monomer terephthalic acid, Te | collected 2019-05-17 ... | reverse complement strand
GAAATTTGCAAATTCCTTGCAGGAATTTGGCGGCTCCCGGAATGTCCGTTGCGCGCCGACCCGGCGCGGATCACCCCCAACAGAGGTCCTTGCCTTCGATGACCGGGATCGACGTGACGCCCGCGACCGGTGCGTCAGTCACCAGGGCCACGCCCGTATCAAAGAAGGCCTTGCCTTCGGTGGCGACCGGCCTGGTGCCCTCGGCGGCCCAGGCCGCAATCGCCTCGATCCCGCGGGAGGCCATCAGCAACGGGTATTGTTGCGCGGTTGCGCCGATCACGCCGGCCTCGACATTGTCCACGCCGGGGCAGCCGCCATCAACCGAGACGATCACCACGTCGCTTTCGCGGCCAATGGCTTTCAGCGCCTCGTAGGCCCCGGCGGCGGCGGGTTCGTTGACCGTATACACCAGGTTGATCATGGGGTCTGTGGCCAGCAGGTTTTCCATCGCCTTGCGGCCGCCATCCTGGGTGCCGGTGGTCACCTGGTTGCCGACGATGCGCGGGTCGTCCTCATCGCCCAGGATGTTCGGGTCGCCGAGGTCGATGCCAAACCCCTGGAGGAAGCCCTGGTTGCGCAGCACGCCGACGGTTGGCTGGCTGCTGGCGACGTCGAGCAGGGCGATCCGGGCCGTGGCGGCTGCGTCGCCCAGGGTGGCGGCGGCCCATGTGCCGATCAGCTCTCCGGCCAGGAAATTGTCGGTGGCAAAGGTCATGTCGGCGGCTTCGATCGGGTCAAGCGGCGTGTCGAGCGCGATGACCAGGATGCCGGTATCGCGGGCCATTTGAACCGAGGGGACGATACCGGCGGTGTCGGACGCGGCGATCAGGATGCCCTTGGCGCCCTCGGCGATGCAGGTCTCGATGGCGCGGACCTGGGTTTCGGTGTCGCCGTCGATCTTGCCCGCGTAGGTGGTCAACGCCATGCCCAGTTCCTCGGCCTTGACGGCGGCGCCTTGGCGCATGGTGACAAAGAACGGGTTGGTGTCCGTCTTGGTGATCAGGCAGGCGGAAACCGCCGGGTCGGCTGCATGCGCAGCACCGGCCAGGGTGGCCGCACAGACAGCGGCGCCGACGAGAAGCGTGTTCATGATGTCCTTCCTGAATGTCCCCCTTGGGGCAGTGTACAACGAGTTCGGCGTTTGACCGAGACCCTCTCTTCACCCATCTTGGGCGACATTGGAGGGAAAATACCGGGTTCGGCGTGCTCTGCATATTATTAAATCAAGTTGAATTAATTATGAGAACGTGCAAAGTCAGGGTCGGGAGGACAGGCAATGGCGAACCAGGAAATCAGGTCGTTCACAAGTGGCGTGAACCAAAGCGGGGTTCGCGATTACAACGAGCGGCTGCTGCTGTCGATGATTCAGAAGATGGGGCCACTGCCCGGCAGCGACATCGCCCGGCAGTCCAGCCTGTCGGCGCAGACGGTGTCGGTGATCCTGCGCTCGCTGGAGAGCGAGGGGCTCTTGGTCAAGGGAGAGCCGCAGCGCGGGCGCGTCGGCAAGCCGCGGGTGCCGATGCAGCTCAATGCCGCCGGTGCCTATTCGGTCGGGTTGAAGATCGGGCGCCGTTCGGCGGATCTTGTGCTGATGGACCTGCTGGGGGTGGTGCGCCAGCAAGAGCAGATCCAGTTTCGCTATGCCCACCCTGACGAGGTGACCGCCTTTTTGCGCGACGGTCTGGCCCGGATGACGGCCAGCCTGCCTGCGGATCAGCAATCGCGCCTGTGCGGCATCGGCATCGCCGCCCCGTTCGAGATGTGGAAACCGCACGAAATCATCGATGCCGAGGACAGCGAATTTCGGTCCTGGCAGGGGGCCGACCTTGCGCAGGAGGTGGCGAGGTTCACCGATCTGCCGGTGTCGCTGGTCAATGACGCGACCTCGGCCTGCTATGCCGAGAACACCTTTGGCCACGGGCGTGATTTCCGCGAATATGCCTATTTTTTCATCGGTGCTTTCGCCGGCGGTGGCGTGGTGATAAACGACGTGGTCTTTGAGGGGCGGCGCGGCAATGCCGGGGCGCTTGGATCGGTGATGAGCCGCGACAGCCAGGGCAAGCCGGTGCAATTGATGGACCGGGCCTCGCTGTTCTGGCTTGAGGCCTCGATCCGCGAGGCCGGCGGCGACCCGCAGCAGCTTTGGACCCAAGGGGCCGACTGGTCGATGTTCGAGGCGCAACTTGGCCCCTGGATCGAGATGGCCTCGCAAGAGCTTGCGCTTGCGGCGCTGAGTGCCTGCGCGGTGATCGATTTCGAGGCGGTGCTGATCGACGGGGCCTTCCCTCCGAACGTGCGGGCGCGGCTGGTCAGGCAGACCGCGCGCAAGGCCCGGGAAATCGAGACCATCGGCCTGGTGCGACCGACCATCGAGGAAGGCACTGTCGGTGCCAACGCGCGGGTGCTTGGGGCGGCTTACCGGCCGATCTCGTCGCGCTATTTCCTTGGCACAGGTGGGCTGAGCGGCGCGGGCTGAGCCTGGAGAAATTCGTTTTATTTCAGTGGCTTGGTTGGGAAGTCGGTGCATGAGCTGACGGGGCTGGTGCCGGATCGATCACGCATGCACAGTGAATGTGAGAAATTTCCCCATTTCGTTATCGGCGGAAATTCGCTAATCGTCGCTGAGGGGAGGCAGATTTCGCTTGTTGCGGGGCCGGTGCGATGTGCCGGGCGCGCAAGTTCGGAGTTGGGGTATGCCGAACTTCGGGGGATACCGATTGCGGATCGAAGACTGGTTGCGTGAATATGGGCTGGAAAAATATGCCCGCCGCTTCGTGGAGCACGAGATCGGCCTCGATATTCTCGGGACGCTGACCGACGAAGATCTGCGTGAGCTTGGCCTTCCGATCGGCGCGCGCAAACGGTTGCTCAAGGCGGCCTCGTTCAATGGCGGCGCCGGGGCGGGGGGCATGGCCCGACCTGACCTGAGCGAACGCCGCCATATCACCGTGCTGTTCTGTGACCTTGTGGATTACACCGGGCTGAGCACCGCGATGGATCCGGAAGACCTTGGCGCGCTGATGACCCGGTTTGTCGAGACCTGCCGCGCCGAGGTGGCGGAATGGGGTGGACAGGTCGGCAATTACCTTGGTGACGGGCTGATGGTCTATTTTGGTTGGCCGCAGGCGTTCGAATACGCGCCGCAGCGCGCAGCCCATGCGGCGCTGGCGCTTGTCGGGGTGGCCGCAAAGATGCGTGATCCTCGGGGGCAGCCGTTGCGGTTGCGCGTCGGCATTGCCACCGGTCTGGTGCTTGTCGGCAGCAAGATGCACGCCGGCACCAGTGAGCTGGATGCGGTGTTCGGCGAGACACCCAACCTTGCGGCGCGGCTGGAAACGCTGGCCGCCCCGGGCGAGGTGCTGCTGGATGCCGCGACCGCCGCCTTGTTGCCGCCTGGGCGTTTTGCCCGCAGCGACCTGGGCGCGCAGTGGATCAAGGGCGTGGCCCAGCCGGCCAAGGTCTGGCGGCTGGATGGCGCCGAGCGTCTTGCCCCGGGCCGTCCCGGCCAGGTGCTGCGCCTGGCCAATGCGCCGCTCGAAGGCCGCGATGCGCCGCTGGCCAGTCTTGGCGCGCAATGGCAGCGGGTGACATCGGGGGAGGGGTTGCGGCTGGTGACGCTGAGAGGCGAAGCCGGTATCGGCAAGAGCCACCTGGCCGCCCACTTCCTGCGGCAATGCGCGGAGGACGGCGGTCGATGCCACGAATTGCAATGCTGGCCCTTCAACCAGAACACCACGCTGTTTCCCGTGGTCGCCTGGCTCTACGATTGCGCGGGCGTCCAGCCGGGTGATCCGGTTGCGCAGCGCCGCGCCGCCTTTGGCGCGCTGGCCGGGCAGCTTGGCGTGGCCCCGGGCCGCTTTTTCGACGGGCTGGCCGATCTGCTCGATCTTGCCGCCGCACCTGCCGACCAATCCGCCGAGATGCGCCGGATGGCCTGGTTCGCCACCATCACCGAGGTGATCCGCGCCTTTTGTGCGCGTGGGCCGTTGCTGCTGGTGTTCGAGGACATGCATTGGAGCGACGGGCTGACCGCGCAGCTGATTGGCGCGCTGGTCGAAAGCTGTGCCGATCAGCGGGTGATGATCCTCGTCACCGCCCGGCCCGAGGCGACGCTGGACTGGACCGGGGGAGAGGCCACCGTGCAACTGGACCTGTTGCGGCTTTCCACCGGGGCGGCCACCCGGATGGTGGACCGGCTGGCGGCGCTGCAAGAGCTTGATCCGACCATGCGCGACCGCATTGTCGAAGCCTCGGACGGGGTGCCGCTGTTCATCTCGGAGCTGACGCGCGACGTCCTTGACCGCGCCGGAACATCCACCGACCAGGGCGCGGGGCTGCACATTCCCGCGACGCTTCAGGGCGTGCTCTCGGCCCGGCTTGACACCGCGCAGCGGGCCAGGTCGGTGGCCCAGGTGGCCAGCTGCATCGGCCGCGTCTTTGACACCGTGCTGCTGGCGCGCATCATGGAGGTGAGCGTGTCCGAGGTGGACGCCCGCATTGCCCGGCTGGTGGCGCTGGCGCTGGTGGAGCCGGTCGAAGAGACCAGCCGCCGCTTCATCTTTCGCCATGCGCTGATCCATGAGGCGGCGTATCAATCGCAGCCCCGCGCGCGGCGGCGCAAACATCATGGCCGCATTGCCGACGCGCTGGCCGAGGACGAGGGCGCCGATCCCCGCAAGCTGGCCCATCACCTGACCGCCGCCGAACGGCTGGACGAGGCGGTTGTCCAATGGCGGGAAGCCGGCGACAGGGCCGGGCGCCGCTCGGCGCTGGGCGAGGCGATCGGGCTGTACCAGCAGGGGCTTGACCTGCTGGCGCGGCTGCCTCCCGGGCCAGAGACCGACCGCAACAGGCTGGCCATTCTGCTGGCGTTGGGGCCGGTCCTGTCGGCGCATGACGGATATGGCGCGGAAACCGTCGGCGCGCTTTATGCCGAGGCCGCCCGCCTGGCCGATGAGGCCGGCACCCCCGCCGACCGTTTTGCGGTGCGTCGCGGTCTCTGGCTCTATAGCCAGATGAGCGCGCAATACAGCGCGGCGGAAATCGCGGCCCAGGACATGCTGGCGCTGACCAGCGGGGGGGTCGACGATCCGGCTTCGGCGCTTGAAGCCAGCCGCGCGCTGGGCGCCACCGCCTTCATGCTGGGCAAGCTGAACGTGGCGCGCGCGCATCTCGAAACCGCCGTCGAGGGGTATGCCAGGGGCATCGGAACCGACAATGCCGAGCTTTACGGCGATGACCCGGGGCTGGCCTGCATGGCCTATCTCAGCAGCGTGCTCTGGTTTCTTGGCGATCCCGAGGCCGCCCGGGTCTGTAGTGCCGACATGTTGCGGATTGCCGAGGCGCTGGACCACCCGTTTTCAATGGCCCGGTCGCTGACCTTTTCCGCCTTCACCTATCACCTGATGGAAGATTACGACCTGCTCCTGCCCACCGCCGAACAGGCGGCGCTGCATTCCGACCGCTACCATTTTCCGTTCCACGCCGGGGTCGGGCGGATCCTCTGGGGCTGGGGATTGTGTCGCCAGGGTGAGGCCGCGCGCGGCTGGGAGATCGTCGAGGAAGGCTATCGCCAGTATGCTAGCTCGGGCAGTCACATGCTTCAGCCGCTTTACCTGACGCTGATGGCGGGGCTTTGCCGCGACCGAGGCGAGGTCAGGCGCGCCCAGGGCTATTCGCAGCGGGCGGTCAACAGCCTGGAACGCAGCCAGGAGGACCTTGTGAAACCCGAGGTGCTGCGCCTTCACGGCGCGCTGATGGCCGAAGCTGGCGATATCGAAGGGGCGCTGCGCCTGTTGCGGGCCTCAGTGTCGCTGGCGTCGCTTCAGAACTCGCGCTTTTGCCGCTTGCGGGCGTTGACCACCGCGCTGCCATTCGATCCCAGGCGGGCGCCGGACCTGAGGAACGCGCTGAGTGATTTCCCCGAAGGCGTGACCGCCCCCGACATCGACGCCGCGCGCCGGGCGCTGGCGGAGCTTGGCCTGTGATGCTGGACAACCGCGAAACCCATGCCATCTGGAACGGCCAGAGCGGCGAGGACTGGGCCCGCCACCAGCCGGACCTTGACCATTTTCTTGCCGGGTCGGTGCAGGCGCTGCGCGCCCTGCTGCCGCTTGCCCCGGGCGCGAAGGTGCTGGAAATCGGTAGTGGCGCTGGCACGTTGAGCCTTGCGCTGGCCCGGGACGTGGGGCCGCGCGGGCGGGTGCTCGGGCTGGATGTCTCGGAGCGGCTTCTGGGGCTGAGCCGGAGACGGGCCGCGGGGCAGGGCAACCTGGAGTTCCGCAACCTCGACATCCAGGTGCAGGATCCGGGTGTTGCCGGGTTCGATTGCGCGGTGTCGCATATCGGCATGATGTTCTTTTCCGATCCGGTGACGGCGCTGGCGCGCCTGCGCCGTTGTCTGCGGTCGGGCGCGCGGGTGGCGTTCAACGGCTGGTCGGGGCGAAACAACCCCTGGTTTTCCCTGCCGCTGGATGTGGCCCGGCGGCATCTCGGCGAAATGCCGCCGACCCCGCCCGCGAAACGGCCGCCACCGGGGCCTTTGGCCTTCGCGGATGTGACATACGTAACAGGAATCCTTCAGGATGCGGGTTACTGTGACTGTGTCGGGGCGCAGTGGGAGGTTGCGTTCCGGCATCCCGAGGGGTTGGAGGCGCTGATGCGGTCCATTTCATATGTCGGCCCGATTTCGACGCTGTACCGGCTGAAACAGCCCGATGCCGCGCTGCGTGCCCGGATCGAGGCCGAGATTGCCGCGGCCTTTGCCCCCTTTGTCCAGCCGGACGGATCGGTCTGCCTGTCTGCCGAGATGTGCTTTTACACGGCCACGACGCCATGAGCGATGAGACGCTCTGGCTGCTGGCGCTTCTGCTGGGGTTCCAGGTCAAGCACCTGGCCGCGGATTTCCTGTTGCAGACGCCTTTCATGCTGAAAGGAAAGGGCCGTTACGGGCATTCCGGCGGGCTGGCCCATGCCGGGCTGCACGGGCTGTTCAGCGGCGTGGTGCTGCTGGTTGCGGGCGTGCCCCCGGGGCTGACCGCGATCGTTTCGCTGGCCGAGGCGGTGCTGCACTACCATATCGACTGGGGCAAGGAGCAACTCTCGGCGCGGCTTGCGCTGGTTCAGACCCAGCGGTCGTTCTGGATGCTGTTCGGCTTCGACCAATGGCTTCACCAGGTGACCTACCTGGTGATGGCCGCAGCGGTGGTGTCGGGGCGCGGCTAGCGGCCTGCTGTCACGTTTTGGCCATGCCGATTGCGACACCGGGCCAGGCCTGGTGCAAATTGGGCTTACAACCGGCCTTTGCGGGCGTTACATCCGGCGCATCCCTGATCATGGACCAAAGCTTCTCATGCCCGATGAATTCTACCGCCTCAGCCTCCTGCCTCCCTACGTGATCGCCGAAGTCACCGCGATGCGCGCGGCGGCGCGGCGCGAAGGCCGCGACGTGATCGACCTCGGGATGGGCAACCCCGACCTGCCGCCGCCACAACATGTCATCGACAAGCTGATCGAAGTGGCCTCGAAGCCCGATGCCCACGGCTATTCCCAGTCCAAGGGCATTCCCGGGCTGCGTCGCGCGCAGGCGAATTACTATGGCAACCGGTTCAACGTCGATCTCGACCCCGAGACCGAGGTGGTGGTGACGATGGGATCGAAGGAGGGGCTTGCCAGCCTTGCCACGGCGATCACCGCGCCGGGTGACGTGGTGCTGGCGCCCGATCCGTCCTACCCGATCCACACCTTCGGCTTCATCATGGCGGGCGCCACGATCCACGCGGTGCCGACAACGCCGGACGATTTTTATTTCGAATGCCTGGAAAAGGCGGTGGCCGACTGTCGCCCGCGGCCCAAGGTGCTGGTGGTCAACTATCCGTCGAACCCGACGGCCGAGACGGTGGACCTGGCCTTCTATGAACGGCTGGTGGCGTTTGCGCGGGAAAACAACCTCTACGTTGTGTCCGACCTCGCCTATTCCGAGCTCTACTATGACGGCAACCCGACCCGCTCGATCCTTGAAGTGCCGGGCGCCAAGGATGTGGCGGTCGAGTTCACTTCGCTGTCGAAAAGCTATTCCATGGCGGGGTGGCGGATGGGATTTGCCGTGGGCAATCCGCGGCTGATTGCGGCGATGACACGGGTGAAGTCCTACCTCGACTACGGCGCTTTCACACCGATCCAGGCCGCCGCCTGTGCTGCGCTCAACGGGCCGCAGGACATTGTCGCGGAAAACCGGGCGCGTTATCAAAAACGTCGCGACGTGATGATCGAGAGCTTTGCCCGCGCCGGGTGGGAGGTGCCTGCGCCCGCGGCCTCGATGTTTGCCTGGGCGCCCTTGCCGCCGGCGCTGGCGCACCTCGGCTCGCTGGAGTTCTCAAAACAGCTGCTGACAAACGCCAATGTTGCGGTGGCGGCGGGCGTGGGGTACGGGCCACGCGGCGAAGGCTTTGTCCGTATCGCAATGGTGGAGAACGAGCAGCGCATTCGTCAGGCCGCGCGCAACATCCGCCGCTGGTTCCAGTCGGAAGGGCTTAATTCCCCGGCGCAGGACGGTTAGGGCGTCTCGGGAAAAGGTGGTGGGTGGGTTTGCAAACCCACCCTACCTTCCGGCGCCTTCGACCTGCGGATTACCGCGCGCCCAGCATCGCCAGCCGGATCAACATCCGTTCGACCAGCGCCATTGCGGGGGCGTTCTGCCCGGCCGAGCGCAGTTGCAGGTCGGTGTCGGTCAGCAGCGAGATGGCCTGGTCCAGCTTGTGCGCGCCCCAGTTCTGGGCCTGGCGGGTCATGCGGTCGCGGCGCGGGCCGAAGATCGGCGGGCGCATGGCCGCTATGCCGCGCCCGGGGCCCTCGGGGTGCGAGGCCGCGGCGTGCAGGGCGCGGAAATGGCGCATGGTGGCAATCACCAACGACACCGGCTGCACCCCCTGCGCCGAAAGCCGCGCCAGCATGGGGCCGATTTCGCGGGTGCGGGCCTCGGCCACGATGGAGAGCACATCGTCCAATTCCGCCTCGGTCGAGGCCGGGGCCACCGCCGCCACGTCTTCGGGCGTGACGGGCGTGGCATCGCCGTGCTTGTAAAGCGACAGTTTCTCAAGCGTCTGACGGAAATCGCCCGGATCCAGCGCGCGCGAGAGGGTGGTGATGTCTTCCAGCGCGCCGCCCTCGGGGTGCAGCCCGGCGCGTTGCAGCTCCGCCTCGATCTCGGCACGCGAGGGCGGGTCGTCATAGATCGCGGCGGCGAAGGCGTTGGGGTGGGTCTCGAAGGTCTTGCGCAGCTTTGACGTGGCCTTGAGCTGGCCGGCTGTCACCACGATCTGGGCATCGCCCTCGGACCAATCCTCAAGCGCCGCAAGGATCGCGGGGGCGGCGGTGTCGGTGGCATCCTCGACAAAGGCCACGCGGGGACCGGGGAAGAAGCCGATGGCCTTGACCGCGTCGATCAGAAGCGTGGGTTCACGGCGCAGGTCGCCGCCGGGAATGCGGCTCAGGCGCATCTCGGCTTCGCCTTCGGGGCCCACCAGGTTGGCGATCACCTCTTGCCGTTTCAGCGCCACGCGCATGCCGTCGGGGCCATAGATCAACAGCCCGGTGCGGCGCGGGTCGGGCTTGGCGAAATAGCCGGGGGCTTCGCGGGGGGAAAGCTTCATGACCTCAAAGGCCGGGCGCGGCCAGCACCAGCCGTTCGATCACCTGATCGGCCAGGGCGATCATCAGCCGGTCCTGGGCATCGCGTTGTGCGGCGAGGGTGGCCACGGTCGAGCCGGTGGCGGAATAGCCGGTGAAATTATGCACGGTGCCGGTCTCGATCACCGCTTTGTCGACGGCCTGGCGCAGGGCGTAGGTGGCGCTTCCGGTCACATGATAGCGGGTCAGTTGGCCGTCCGAGGTGCTGCCAAGGCTGTCCTGCGAGAACTTGATCTCCAGCCCGAGGGTATAGGGCGCCGAAGGGCCGCCCGCGCCCAGCCGTTCCTCGATCCGGCGGGTCGCGAGATAGCCGTAGTGGTTCTTCGGTTCGTCGACGTGAATGGCGTTCTGCAGCTTGCTTGCCGCGCCATCGGTGCCATAGGCGGGCGCGAAACCGCAGCCGCCAAGCGCCAGCGCCGCCGCGCCCAGAAGGAAACCCCGTCGATCAGACAACCACATTCACGATCCGCCCCGGCACCACGATCACCTTTTTCGGCGTGCCGCCGTCCAAGGCCTTTTGCACAGCGTCATGCGCCATGGCGATCTTTTCAACCTCTTCTTTCGAAGCGTCCGCCGCCACGCTGATTTCCGCCCGCCGCTTGCCGTTGATCTGGATCGGCATGGTCACGCTGTTTTCCACCAGCATGGCCTCGTCGGCCTGGGGCCAGGGGGCGTCGATGACAAGACCCTCGCCACCCAGCATCTGCCAAAGCTCTTCGGACAGGTGCGGGGTCATGGGCGACATCAGATGCGCCAGGGTGCGGGTGGCCTGACGCCGGGCGTCGGCCCCGGCCTTGGACTTGGCGATGGCGTTGGTGAAGGCATAAAGCCGCGCGATGGCGGCGTTGAAGCCGAAGCTTTCGATGCCCAGGGTCACGTCGCGGATCGCCTTGTGCATCTCTTTCAGCAGGGCCTCGTCGGTCCCTTGCGGGCCCTCTTCGGCCTGGGCGGCGTCGGCGGCGAGGCGATGGACCCGGGCCAGGTGCTTGGCCGAGGCCTCGGCCCCTGCGGAGGTCCATTCCACATCACGTTCCGGCGGGCTGTCGGAGAGGACGAACCAGCGGGCGGTATCGGCGCCGAAGGACGAGATGATGGCCAGCGGATCGACCACGTTGTTTTTCGACTTCGACATCTTGGCCGAGGGGATGACCTCAAGCGCCCAGCTGGTGTGTCCGTTCAATTGCTCCCAGAGTTCGTTCAGAGCCGCGGGGTCATGAGCATCGATTGCTGCTACATCCGCTTGGAGATCTGCCCCAGAATAATTCTTGGGGTCCAGTGCCTTCTTGACCAAGGCTCTTCGTTTGCCATTGTGGGAAAAGGCGACCACTTCATGAGGATAGTAGTAAGCATCACGAATTACTCTGCCGGTCGCTCCGACGTCACGTGGGTCGATTCCGACATAGCTTTCGTGGGTCACCATGCCCTGGGTGAAGAGCGCGTCAAACGGCTCTTTGGCGCTTTCTGGCAGGTGGCCGGTGATCTGCATGGCCCGCGCGAAGAAGCGCGAATAGAGCAGGTGCAGGATCGCGTGTTCGATGCCGCCGATGTACTGGTCGACGTTCATCCAGTACTTCGCCGCCTCCATGTCGGTGGGCGTTTCGGCGCGCGGGGCGGTGAAGCGGGCGAAGTACCACGACGAATCGACGAAGGTGTCCATCGTGTCGGTCTCGCGCAGGGCCTTGCCGCCGCAGGCCGGGCAGGTGCAATCGCGCCATGTGGGATGGCGGGCCAGCGGGTTGCCCGGGTTCGACAGGTCCAGCGGCTTGTCGCCCTCGTCATAGGGCAGCTCGATGGGCAGGTTTTCCTTCTTCTCCGGCACCACGCCGCAGGTCTCGCAATGCACCACCGGGATCGGGCAGCCCCAGTAACGCTGCCGCGACAGGCCCCAATCGCGCAGGCGGAACTTGGTCACGCCCTGGCCCACGGCATTGCCCTCGCAAAAGGCGATGGCGGCGTCGATGGCCTCTTCGCCCGTCGCCTCTTCGTCCCAGGCATAGGGTTTCAGCCAGCGCACCTTTTCGGATTTCGGCGGCACATAGGCCTCGCCGCTGTCTTCGGGCAGCACATGATCGCCCGAGAGCGGCGCGAAGGTGGAGATCACCGGCAGGTCGTATTTACGGACAAAGTCCAGATCGCGCTGGTCATGGGCCGGGCAGCCAAAGATAGCGCCGGTGCCGTAATCCATCAGGATGAAGTTGGCGATGTAAACGGGCAGTTCCCAGGACGTATCAAAGGGATGGCGCACGGTCAGGCCGGTGTCGAATCCTTTTTTCTCGGCCTTCTCCAGCGCTTCCTCGGTGGTGCCGCCCTTGCGGCAGTCGGCGCAGAAGGCGGCGAGCTCGGGGTTGTCGCGCTCAAGATGCTTGGCCAGCGGGTGATCCGGCGAAATCCCCAGAAAGGATGCGCCAAGCAGCGTATCGGGCCGGGTGGTATAGACCTCGATCCGGTCAAAGCCCTCGGGGCCGTCAACAAGACCGAAGGCAAATTGCAGCCCGCGCGACTTGCCGATCCAGTTCTGCTGCATCAGCTTGACCTTGGCGGGCCAGTTGTCGAGCCCGTCGATGGCCTCCAACAGTTCCTCGGCCATGTCGGAGATGCGGAAGAACCATTGGGTCAGCTCGCGCCGCTCCACGTCCGCGCCCGAGCGCCAGCCCTTGCCGTCGATCACCTGTTCATTGGCCAGAACGGTCATGTCCACCGGATCCCAGTTGACCACCGCGTTCTTGCGATAGACCAGCCCGGCTTCGAGGAAATCGAGGAACAGCGCCTGTTGCTGGCCGTAATATTCCGGGTCGCAGGTGGCAAACATGCGCGACCAGTCGAGCGAGAGGCCCAGCGGCTTCATCTGGTCGACCATCGTGTCGATGTTGGAATAGGTCCAGTCCTTGGGATGCCCGCCCGAAGAGATCGCGGCATTTTCCGCCGGCATGCCGAAGGCGTCAAAGCCCATCGGATGCAGCACGTTATGCCCGGTCGACAGCTTGTAGCGCGCGATCACGTCGCCCATCGTATAGTTGCGCACATGGCCCATGTGCAGCTTGCCCGAGGGGTAGGGAAACATCTCAAGCACATAGTACTTCGGCTTGCCGCCCTCCATCGTGGCGGTGAAGGTTCCGGCCTTTTCCCAGGCCTCCTGCCATTTCGCCTCGATCGAGGCGGCATCGTAGCGCGACATGTCAATCTTCCCCTGCGGGTCTTCAAACGTTCCCGGCCGGTGATATTGCCTGACCGGCCCGGCGTCCAGTGGATAGCGGCGTGCCCGGTGGCTGGACCTTGGCCGCGCAAGCGCATACCCTGCGCCCGACAGGAGAGGCCCCCAGACCATGAGCGATACAGTAGAGCCCGCCTACCAGGTGCTGGCCCGGAAATACCGGCCCGAAACCTTTGCCGATCTCGTCGGCCAGGACGCGATGGTGCGCACGCTGAAGAACGCCTTTGCCACCGGGCGCATCGCGCAGGCCTTCATGATGACCGGCATTCGCGGAACGGGGAAGACGACGACGGCGCGGATCATCGCCAAGGGCATGAACTGTATCGGCCCGGACGGGCAGGGGACGCCCACGACCGAGCCTTGTGGGGTCTGCGAACATTGCGTGGCGATTTCCGAAGGCCGCCATGTCGATGTGCTGGAAATGGACGCGGCGTCGAATACCGGCGTCGATGACATCCGCTCGACGGTGATCGACAGCGTGGCCTATGCGCCTTCGGCCGCGCGCTACAAGGTCTATATCATCGACGAAGTCCACATGCTGTCGAAGTCGGCCTTCAACGCGCTGCTGAAAACGCTGGAAGAACCGCCGGCGCATGTGAAGTTCATCTTTGCCACCACCGAGATTCGCAAGGTGCCGGTGACGGTGCTGTCACGCTGCCAACGCTTTGACCTGCGCCGGATCGAGCCGGAGGACATGATCGCCATGCTGCGCCGCATCGCGGGTGGCGAGAAGGCAGAAATCCAGGACGAGGCGCTGGCGCTCTTGACCCGCGCCGCCGAAGGCTCGGCCCGCGATGCCACCTCGCTGCTGGATCAGGCGATCAGCCACGGGGCGGGTGAGACCACCGCAGACCAGGTGCGCGCCATGCTGGGACTGGCCGACCGGGGGCGGGTGATGGACCTGTTTGACCTGGTGATGAAGGGCGACGCGGCGGGGGCGCTGACCGAGTTGTCGGCGCAATATGCCGATGGTGCCGATCCGATGGCGGTGCTGCGCGACCTGGCCGAGGTGACGCATTGGATTTCCGTGGTCAAGATCACGCCGGACGCTGCCGAAGACCCGACGATCGGCCCGGATGAGCGCACCCGGGGCCAGCAGATGGCCGCCGATCTGCCGATGCGGGCGCTGTCGCGCATGTGGCAGATGCTGCTGAAGGCCATCGAGGAGGTGTCGCTGGCGCCCAACGCGATGATGGCGGCAGAGATGGCGTTGATCCGGCTGACCCACGTGGCCGAATTGCCCAGCCCCGAGGAATTGATCCGCAAGCTGGGTGATGCCCCGGTGCCGACGCCGCCTTCTGGAGGCGGGGGCGGGGTCTCTGCGGGCGGTTACAACCAGACCCGGGCGCAGGGCGTGCCGCAGCCCACCCATCCCGGACCGTCCGGCCCCAGCGCGCGGGGCGGCGGCGGGCCGGTGGCGGCGTTGGATGCCGACCAGGCGCTGGCGCGGTATCCGACCTTTGATCACGTGATCGAGCTGATCCGCACGAACCGCGACGTGAAGCTGCTGGTCGAGGTCGAGGCCGGCGTGCGTCTTGCCGCCTATCAGCCCGGCCGGATCGAGTTCACCCCCGCCGAGGGCGCGCCCAAGGACCTGGCCCAGCGGCTGGGATCGGCGCTGCAACGCTGGACCGGCAATCGCTGGGCGGTGATCCTGGTCAACGATTGCGAGACGCCGACCATCGTGGAAAACCGCGATGCCGACAAGCTGGCGCTTGAGGCCAGGGCGGCGGAGCATCCGCTGGTCCAGGCGGCGATGGCGACCTTTCCCAAGGCGAAGATCACCGCCATCCACACCGCCGAGGCGGCGGAGGCAGTGGCCCAGGTCGAAGCGCTGGAAGAAGTGGCCGACGAATGGGATCCCTTCGAGGAAGATTGAGCACCGCCGCAGGGTGGGTTTGCAACCCACCGGCCCCCTTGAAATCCGCGCGGTCCCCGCGCGCGCCAAACATCCGCAAGGTGGGTTGAAAACCCACCCTGCGCCGCGTCTCGACAGACGGGGAAACGCCGCGCTCCCCTTGCCGCCACGCCCGACCGCCCGTATCTAGAGGCCAAGCGACACACAGGAGTGACCCATGTTCAAAGGCCTCGGCAACCTCGGCGATATGGCCGGGATGATGAAAAAAGCCCAAGCGATGCAGACCCGCATGGCGCAGATGCAGGAAGACCTGCACAATATCACCGTGACCGGTGAAAGCGGCGCGGGCCTGGTCAAGGCGACCGCCAGCGCCAAGGGCGAGCTCAAGGGGCTCGACATCGACCCGTCGATCTTCAACGGTGACGACAAGGAAGTGGTCGAAGACCTGATCCTCGCCGCGATCAAGGACGCCCAGTCCCGCGCCGCCGAACGCGCCGAACAGGAGATGGGCAAGATCACCGAAGAACTGGGCCTGCCCAAAGACATGAAGATGCCGTTCTGAGGCGATGAGCCGCGGGCGCGTCTTTCTGGCCCTGGCCACGTTGGCCCAGTCCGCGCTGGTCGTGGCCGGGCCGGTTTCGGCCCAGGCCTGGGCCACCCGTGCCGTCTGTGACGTGGCCGCGCCACAGGTGCATGAAAGCGCCTTTGCCCCGGCCACGGAGGCGGAGCTGGCTGCGGTGGCCGCCGCGATGCCCAACCCCGAGGGCCGGTTCTGGCGCGTGGTCTCGCCCCAAGGGGCGGTTTCACATCTCTGGGGCACGATGCATTCCGCCGACCGCCACGTGTTGGACCTGCCCGATCTTGTCCAGAAACGCATTGGCGAGGCGCGGGTCGTGGCGTTGGAGATCGATCCGGTCCTGTCGGGCCGCGCCGCCTATGCCGCGCAGTTCGAACGGGGCGATTGGTTTCGGACGGGACAGGAGGTGGCGCTGGCCGACAGTGGGATCGACCCTCATGTGCTGGAGTGGATACGGCTGCGGGCCGAGGGCCTTGGTTGGGGCCGCGACGCGCCTGAACGCCTGACGCCGGGCGCGCTGGCCGAGCTTTTGCTGTCGGACCCTTGCAACGATTTCTCTTCCGGTGTGCTGCCGATCCAGGATGGCCGCATCCAGATGCTCGCCATGATTGCCGGTGTGCCGATCCAGGCGCTGGAGGCGCCCGACCGCATCCGCCTGTACCTCGATTCCCCGGGGAATGAGGCGTTTGCAGTGGATTTCCTCGATGTCTACGGCGGTTACCTGAACCCCGAAACCACCCGTGAAGACCGCGCCACCAGCATTGCGCTGTATCTTCAGGGGCGGATCGGCATGATGCTGGCCTGGGATCGGTCCTACATGGCCGATGTGTTGGGCGATGGCGGCGCCACGCTGGATCGGGTGAATGATTACCTGCTGGACCACCGCAACCGCCAGTTCGTCGCCCGGATCCAGGATGAGCTTGAGACCGGCGGCGTTCTGATTGCCATCGGGTGCTTTCATCTGCCCGGTACGGCGGGCATGGTGGCGCTTTTGCGGGATGCGGGCTACACCGTCACCCGCATTCCCCTTCCCGGCGAGACCCAGCCATGAGCGCCACGCGCGACATCGACGCCCTGATCGAGCTGATGGCCAAGCTTCCCGGCCTTGGCCCCCGCTCGGCCCGCCGTGCGGTGCTGCACCTGATCCGCAAGCGGGCGCTTCAGATGACGCCGCTGGCCGACCTGATGAGCCAGGTGGCGGCGACGGCGCGCGAATGCCTGAACTGCGGCAATATCGGCACGGCGGATATCTGTGACATCTGCGCCGCCGAAAAACGCGCCAACGGCATGATCTGCGTGGTCGAGGACGTGGCCGACCTCTGGGCGATGGAACGCTCGGGTGTCTTCCAGGGCCGCTATCACGTGCTGGGCGGGACGTTGTCAGCGCTGGACGGGGTGGGGCCGGATGACCTGTCGATTCCGCGGCTGGTGGACCGGATCGCGACCGAGAACGTGACCGAGGTGATCCTGGCGCTCAACGCCACCATCGATGGCCAGACCACGGCGCATTACATCGTCGATCAGCTGGAGGGCCGGGTGACCCTGACGTCGCTGGCCCAGGGCGTGCCGATTGGCGGCGAGCTGGATTACCTTGATGACGGGACGATCACAGCGGCGTTGAACGCGCGCAAGGCGCTGTAGGCTGCGTGATTTCACGCACCCTCCGACGCCTCAACCTGCGTCGCTGAAATAGGTGTAGAACGCCCGCACATCGCCGACCAGGCCAAGCCCGGTGCCGCCGCGACCAAAGAGATCGCCGCCGATTGATCCCATCTCGCGCCCGTTGAGCGAAAAACTCACCTCGTCACCGTTTTCCTGCAGCGCCAGCAGGTTCATGCCGTCGGCCACATAGGCGTCGCTGCTTTGTTCGATCATCGGTCGGAAGCCATCGGCATTGCGGCGAAAGACACGCAACATCCCCTGCGCGTCCAGGGTCACCATGTGATAGACATCGCGGGCCTCGTTCAACCCATAGAGAAGTCCCGCCGATCCGGTGCTGTCGGGATGGATGCTGACGGCGGCCTCAATCCGGCGGCGGCCCTCGCGGCCCTGGGCCGGGCCGACGAAGTAATAGCGGATCGCCTGTGGGTTGCCAATGTTCTCGATCTCGAAGCTGTCGCCGGTGTTCACGACGCGCCAGCCATCGTCCTGACCGCTGTCGGGCAGATGCCGGGCCAGCGCGCCAAAGCCTGTTTCGGCGGATTGCGCCAGGGCTCCGGTCGTAGACAGGGCCATCCAGCCAAAAAAGACGGGGATCAGGGTGAAAACGGGCGCAGCAATACGCATGGGCGGACCTTTCGTGGAAATCGGTACTTCAATACCCACAGGGTACGAAGATGCCGCCGCCGATCAAGTCACGATTTCGTCCTGAGGTGGCTCAGCCCTTCTTGCCGATCTTCGGTTCCTCGCCTTTCAGGATGCGCACGATATTGGCGTGATGCCGGCCCCAGACGATGACGGCCAGCACCCCGCAAAGCACCACCACTGATGGATACCCCAGCGCCCAGGCCCAGACCGGGGCCAGCGCCGCCGCCAGCAGCGCCGAGGCCGAGGAGATGCGGGTCAGCAGCGCGCCTGCGGCCCAAGTGGCACAGGCCGCCAGCCCCAGCGGGAAGGCCAGCCCCAAGAGCAACCCGAGAAAGGTCGCCACGCCCTTGCCGCCCTTGAATCCCAGCCAGACCGGGAAGCAATGGCCCAGGAAGGCACAGAGACCGGCCAGCTGCGCCGCGTCTTCTCCGGCGAATTGCCGCGCGATCAGCACGGCGATGGCGCCCTTGAAGCTGTCGAGCACCAGCGTGGCCAGCGCCGCGGGCTTGTTGCCGGTGCGTAGCACGTTGGTGGCGCCGATATTGCCCGATCCGATCTTGCGCAGGTCGCCCAGGCCCAGGGCGCGGGCGATGACGATGCCAAAGGGGATCGAGCCCAGCAGGTAGCCAAGCACGGCCCAGAGGATCAGGCCCGACAGGGCGGTCTCGAAAGGGGGCATCAGGGCTCTCCGAAGATGCGTTTGCCGCCGACAAAGGTGGCGAGGACACGGCCCTGCATCCTTGCGCCGTCGAACGGGGTGTTCTTGGACTTTGACTGCAATTTCCAGCGGTCGAGCACGAAGGGCACCTCGGGGTCGAACAGCACGAGGTCGGCGGGCGCCCCGGGGGCCAGCCGCCCGGCATCGAGCCCCAGCCGCCTGGCCGGGTTCAGGCTGAGCGCGCGGAACAGCTGGGGCAGGGTGATCTCACCCGCATGATAGAGGCGCAGTGCCGCCGGAAGCAGCGTTTCCAGCGCGACCGCGCCACTTGCGGCTTCCTCGAAGGGCAGGCGCTTGGACTCCTCGTCCTGCGGCGTGTGCATCGACGAGATCACGTCGATCAGCCCGTCGCGCAACGCCGCGATCACCGCCTGGCGGTCGTCTTCGGCGCGCAGTGGGGGCTTGAGCTTGAAGAAGGTGCGGTAATCGGCCAGGTCCAGCTCGTTCAGGGTGAGGTGGTGGATCGACACGCCGGCGGTCACGTCCAGGCCGTTCTGCTTGGCGCGGGCCAGGGCGGGCAGGGCGCGGGCGGTGGTGATCTGGTCGAAATGCACCCGCGCGCCGGTCATCTCGATCAGCGCGAGGTCCCGGTCCAGCCCCATACGCTCTGCCATTGGCGAGACGGCGGGCAGACCCCGAAGCGAGGCGAACTTGCCCGAGGTGGCGACCGCCCCGGCGGACAGCCCCGGCTCTTGCGGGTGCAGCATGACCAGCGCGCCAAGCGACCGGGCATAGGTGAGCGCGCGGGTCAGCACCTTGGTGTTCGGCACCACCTTGTCACAATCGGAAAAGGCCACGGCGCCGGCATCGAGCAGGAAGCCGATCTCGGTCATCTCGCGCCCGTCGCGGTGCTTGGTCAGGGCGGCCATGTGGCAGACGTTGACCGGCGCGTCGGATTGCGCGCGGCGGGCCACGAATTCCAGCGTTTCGGGGCTGTCGATCACCGGGCTGGTGTCCGGGCGGGTGACGATGGTGGTCACCCCGCCCGCGGCCGCGGCACGTCCCGCCGAGGCATAGCTTTCCTTGTGCCGCTCGCCGGGTTCACAAACCTTGACGCCGATATCGACGATCCCGGGTGCCAGGCACTTGCCGCGGCAATCCAGCACCTCATCGGCCCCTTGCGGCGCCTCATCGGCCCCGCCGATGGTGGTGACCCGGCCATCGGAGACATGGATCCAGCCGGGGCTGTCGGTGCCGGTCTCCGGGTCGATCAGGCGGGCGTTTTGGAGGAGGGTGGAGGTCATGCGCGGCGTCCTCTGGGGCGGCGGTGTCTTGCAGGCGGGGTGGTCATGCGGCGATCCAAACCATCACCGCCACCAGGGCGAACATCACCAGCAGGGCGACCATCGCCACCTTGCCCGAGGTTCTGGGATCATTTGGTTCCTGCATGGGTCCCCCTTTGAATGCCGGTCATCAGGCGCAGCACCTCGCGCGCCGCGTCGATGCGTTCGAAGCCGATGTCCACCCGGCGGCTGCCTTTCTTGGTCCGCCGGTATTCATGCGCAAACCAGATCGTCCCCGGCGCCCCATCTTCCAGTTGCAGCACGGTGTCCGGGGTGATCGGGAAGCTCTTGAGCGACCGGCCCTTGATGGGCAGGTCGGTGGCGATGAAGGCGCGGCGGTCGGTCAGCGTGTACCAGGTGTGCCTGCGCCGAAAGCCCGGCCAGACAAGCGCGTGCAGCGTCACCCCGATGCCCACCGAGAAATGGATCAGCCCGAAGGCCCAGAACCCGCCCGGCCCGTTGGAGGCCAGCACCATCCAGACCAGGGCAAACCCGGCAAAGGCCAGCCCGAACAGCGCTTCGAATATCCGCCCGGCGGTCAGGTGAAAGCCGCCCTCGGGGCGGCCCTGCCACAGGATGGTCTCGCCGTCATCGAGGATGCCGTCCCAGCCAGCCGCGGCGCTCATGCCCGGGCCTCCGTGATGGCGGCGGCCACGCCCGCGGGATCCTTGAGATACTTGATCAGGTGCTTGTCGCCGGTACGTGTCACCACCTGCACCGAGCTGAGGAGGGGGCGGGCGCGGTCGATCTGGGGCAGCGGCAGGACCAGCTTGCCACAGCGCAGGGCGCCGTCGCGGATTTCCCACGTGCGGCCCAGCTCCTCGGAGGCCATGTACCAGCCGCGAATGGCAATCGCGGCAAACCCGGCCACCGCGCCGGTCCAGACATGCGGGTTGCCGGCAAGCCAGAGCACCGCCATCGCTCCGCCCATTGCGATCGCCGTCATCACAACGTGGTCACGCAGGTATATGTCGCGGTCGGGGCGAAAATCCTTGCCGGTCATCGCAATGCCCCGACCAGCAGCAGCCCCAACGCCACCAGCGCCACCACCGCGCCGACAATCCAGCCGGCGCGCAGCCGGGGGCGGGGGGCGGGCGGTTCGGCCGGGGGATCGATGATCGTGCCTTGCGCGGCCTCGGTGCGCAGCTTTTCCAGCGGGACCTTGTCCTGCGTCTCGCCGAAGGTGGCGATCCAGCGCAGCGGACGGGTGACTTTCATCACCTGGCCCAACCCCTCGAAGGCGGCTGAACGCATCACCATGACCCGCCCCTTGACCCGGTCAAGCTGAGCGCGGTGGGGGGTCAGTTCCGCTTCCGGGATGCCGTGGCCTTCGGCCAGGTAGTCCGCCAGCGGCATGCCCGAGAGGTCATTCATGTCGAACAGGTCGATATGATCGGCGTCCAACGCCACGGCACCGGTCATGGACTTCAATGCAGCGGCGTCGTTTTCCAAAAGCGGCTCGGCCTCGTCCAGTCCAAGCTCGACCGTGAAGACCCGCACCAGCCCGTGTTCGCCGGGTTGAATGTCCAACCGGTCGCTCACGCCATCACCCCCTGCGGGGCGGCGGCGGCATTGCGCACCAGCAGGTCCATTGCCGCCATGCGCACCGCGACACCCATTTCCACCTGTTCCTGGATGACCGAACGGTTGATGTCATCGGCGATCTCGCCGTCGATCTCGACGCCGCGGTTCATCGGGCCGGGGTGCATGACGATGGCGTCGGGTTTCGCATGGCTCAGCTTTTCGGCATCCAGCCCGTAGCGGTGGTAATATTCCCGTTCCGAGGGGATGAAGCCGCCGTCCATCCGCTCACGCTGAAGCCGCAGCATCATCACGACATCGACGTCCTTGAGACCTTCGCGCATGTCGTCATAGACCTCGACCCCGAAGTCGGCGATCCCCGAAGGCAGCAGCGTCGGCGGGCCGACCAGACGCACCCGGTTCTCCATCTTGCCCAGCAGAAGGATGTTTGACCGGGCCACGCGCGAATGGGCGATATCGCCGCAGATCGCGATGTTCAGCCGGTGCAGCCGTCCCTTGGCCCGGCGGATGGTCAGCGCGTCCAGAAGTGCCTGGGTCGGATGCTCGTGCTTGCCGTCACCGGCGTTCAGCACGGCGCAGTTCACCTTCTGCGCCAAGAGGTCCACAGCGCCGGAATGCGGGTGGCGCACCACCAGCAGGTCGGGGTGCATGGCATTCAGCGTCAGCGCCGTGTCGATCAGCGTTTCGCCTTTCTTGATCGAGCTGGCCTGCATCGCCATGTTCATCACGTCCGCGCCCAGCCGCTTGCCCGCCAGTTCGAAACTGGCCTGGGTGCGGGTGGAGTTCTCAAAGAACATGTTGATCTGTGTGCGCCCGGCCAGCACGTCGGCGTGCTTGGCCTTTTGCCGGTTGAACCGGGCATAATCGTCGGCGAGGTCCAGAAGGGTGGTGATCTCGGACGGGTGCAGGGGCTCGATCCCGAGAAGATGGCGCTGGGTGAACGTCATGGGCTGCTCCTGTCCTTGCCGCGCCGGTTATAGGTGCGGTGCGAAGGGCGTTCAATGGCCGCGCTCGGGCCAAGTGGCCGGAATGCGGATTTTTCGACGCAGCGATGCAGGGGGCGTTTTCCTTTGGCGCGCTTGGCGCTAGGGTCACGGGCGATGGATTACCACGAACATATTGCCCTGCGCGCGGCCTTGGACTGGCAGATCGAGGCCGGCGTGCTGGATGCCATCGGCGAAGACCCGGTGGACCGCTATGCCGTGGCGCCGCCCGCATCGCGCCCGAAGACGCCTGCAAGGGCGGAAGAGGGGTCTGCCGCACCCGCCCCTGTCGCCCCTGTGCGCACCGACCCGGTGGAGGAGGCCACGCGCAGCGCCGAGGCAGCGCAGGACCTGGCCGGGCTGCGGGCAGCGCTTGCGGCTTTTGACCATTGCGACCTGAAACGCGGCGCCCGCAACCTTGTGTTCAGCGATGGCACACCCGGCGCCCGGGTGATGATTGTCAGTGAAGCGCCGGGCCGGGACGAAGACCGCGTCGGCAAGCCCTTTGTCGGACGTGCCGGGCACTTGCTCGACCGGATGTTGGCGGCCATCGATCTCAGCCGCGACAAAAGCGTCTATATCACCAATGTTCTGCCCTGGCGCCCACCGCAGAACCGTGACCCGAAACCCGAAGAGATCGCCATGATGCGGCCTTTCGTGGCGCGGCACGTGGCGCTGGCGAAGCCTGATGTGTTGATCCTGATGGGCAATATCTCCTGTGATGCCGGGCTCGGACGGCGCGGCATCACCCGGCTGCGCGGCAACTGGGCCGAGGCCTATGGCAAGCCGGCGCTGCCGATGTTCCATCCCGATTATCTTTTGCGGCAACCGGCCATGAAGCGCGAGGCATGGGCCGATCTGCTGACGTTGAAGGCCAGGTTGGAAGGGCTGGAGTAAGGGCGGCTGATCTGTCAACAGATCAGAGCCGATCCATTGATGGATCGGGACGTTTCAGGATGAGGGGAGCCGATGAGCCGGATCGACGACAGCAGAGATTTCATTCCGGTGCGGATCGCCGTGCTGACCGTCAGCGACAGCCGCACGCCCGAGACCGACCGCTCCGGCGACACGCTGGCGGCGCGGATCGAGGCCGCGGGCCACATCCTGGCGGCCCGCCTGATCCTGCCCGACGAACGCATGGCCATCGCCGACCAGCTGCGCGCCTGGTGCGCCGACCCCGGCATTGACGTGGTCCTCTCGACTGGCGGTACCGGGCTGACCGGACGCGATGTCACGGTCGAAGCCCATCGTGACGTTTATGAAAAGGAGATCGAGGCTTTCGGCACGGTCTTCACCCATGTCTCGATGGCCAAGATCGGCACGTCCGCCGTTCAATCGCGCGCCACCGGCGGTGTGGCACAGGGCACCTACCTCTTTGCGCTGCCGGGATCGCCCGGCGCCTGCAAGGATGCCTGGGATGAAATTCTGGGCTTTCAGCTCGATTATCGGCACCGTCCCTGTAACTTTGTCGAGATAATGCCCCGTTTGGAGGAGCATCAGCGACGGAAATAGCTGACACTCTCGTATAACAGGGGCATGTTTGCGTTTTGAATGCCGCCGGGCTTGGCTAAATTGGCCATGTTGTATTTATCAAGGGCTTGTCTCTGATGCGTTTTCTTCGTCAAAGTCTCATGGGGCTCTTTCTGCTGGCGCTGTCGCTCGGTCTGCTGGTCTATGCCGGCGACCTGGTGCGCAGCGCGGTGGACGCGCGCATGAACCAGGAGCGGCGGGTGCCCCAGGCGCGTGAACGGGTCTTTGCGGTCAACGTGGTGCGGGCCGAGGCCAGCTCCGTGACCCCCGTGCTGACCGCCTTTGGCGAGGTGCAAAGCCGCCGGGAATTGGAAGTGCGCGCCGCGACCTCGGGCCAGATCGTCGAACTGGCCGAGGGCTTCGAGGAAGGCGGCCATGTCGAGGTCGGGCAACTGCTGGTTCAGATCGACCCGGGTGATGCGGAACTGGCGCTGAGCCGGGTGAAATCCGACATTACCGATGCCTGGGCCGAGCAGTCCGAAGCCCAGGCCGCGCTTGCGCTGGCCGAGGATGAGCTGTCCGCCGCCCAGGAACAGGCGGACCTGCGGGAAAAGGCATTTGAGCGCGCGCAGGACCTGCAACGTCGCGGCGTGGGGTCCGCAGCCAGTGTCGAGACGGCGGAACTGGCGGCGTCTTCCGCGCGCGCCTCGGTGCTGACCCGGCGCCAGGCGGTGGCCCAGGCGGAAAGCCGGGTGAGCCAGGCGGCGACCGCTTTGGAACGCGCCGAAATCGCCCTGGCCGAGGCGCAGCGGCGGCTGGACGACACCCGGATCGTGGCGCGTTTTGCCGGCACGCTGAGCGATGTGAACGCCATCGAGGGCCGGCTGGTGTCGAACAACGAACAACTGGCGCGGCTGGTCGATCCGCAGGCGCTTGAGGTCTCGTTCCGGGTTTCGACGGCGCAATATGCCCGGCTGCTGGACGCCAGCGGCGCGCTGACCCGGGCGCAGGTGACGGTGACGCTGGACGTCCTGGGCGGCGGGCTGGAGACCCGGGGTACGCTGGTGCGGGATTCCGCCGCCGTGGGCGAGGGCCAGACCGGGCGTCTGCTCTTTGCCCGGCTGGAGGCGCCCAAGGGGTTGAAACCGGGCGATTTCGTCACGGTCGAGATCAACGAGCCGGAATTGACCCGCGTGGTGCGGCTGCCCTCATCGGCGCTGGATGCCGACAACGAGGTGCTGGTGCTGGGCGCCGAGGACCGGCTGGAAGAAATGGCCGTGACCCTTCTGCGGCGGCAGGGCGACGATGTTCTGGTGCGCGCCCGCGACCTGGCCGGGCGCGACGTGGTCGCCGAACGTACGCCGCTGCTGGGTGCGGGGATCAAGGTGCGCGCCCTGCGGCCCGGCGGCGCGGCGGAGGCCCCGACCGCGCCCGAGATGCTGGAGCTTTCCGCCGAGCGCAAGGCCCGGATTCGCGCCTTCGTGGAAGCCAACGAAAGGATGCCGGAGGCCGCCAAGGCCCGCATCCTCGCGCAGCTTGAGCAGGAAAAGGTGCCTGCCGAGGTGATTGCCCGGATCGAAGCGCGGATGGGGGGATAGGGCCATGCAGGTCCGTCGTCCTGATCCGGGCAAAGGCAAGATGACGCAGACCAGCCAAGGGAGGCATCTGTCATGACCCGCGATATCGGCCCGGGACCGGGCGGCATCCTGTCCTACTTCACCCGACATCGGACGCTGGCGAACCTGCTTCTGGTGATCCTCGTGGCCGCGGGGCTGATGGCCGGGCCGAATATGCGGGCACAGTTCTTTCCCGACGTGGTGGTCGACGAGGTCGACGTCAATGTCAGCTGGGACGGTGCCGGGGCCGAAGACGTGGACGCCGCCATCGTGCAGATCCTCGAACCCGCGCTTCTGGCGGTGGAAGGCGTCGAAAGCGCCAGTTCCACCAGCCGTGAAGGCCGCGCCAGCATCGAGCTGGAATTCGAACCCGGCTGGGACATGGCGCGCGCCGGCGACGACGTGCAGGCCGCCGTCGATGCCGTCAACACCCTGCCGGAAGAGGCCGATGACCCGAGCGTGCGCTGGGGCGGTTGGCGCGACCGGGTGACCGACGTGGTGATCTCGGGGCCCGTCGCGGTCGATCAACTGGGTCGCTTTGCCGATGAATTCATCGTCCGGCTCTTTGCCGAAGGCGTGACACGCACCACCATCCGCGGCCTCGCCGCGCCGCAGATCGTGGTCGAGGTGCCCTCGGTCAAGCTGATGCAGCATGACGTGACCATGCAGCAGATCGCCACCGCCATCGGCCGCGAGGTCGATACCGACCCGGCCGGCGATGTGACCGGCGCCAACACCCGCGTCCGCACCGGCGTGGAAAAACGCAGCGCGCCGCAGATCGAGGCGATTGTCCTGCGCTCGAACGAGGACGGGTCAAAGCTGACCATCGGCGACGTGGCGAATGTGCGGGTCGAAGGCATCGACCGCGACCGCAGCTATTTCGTCGGGGCCAACCCGGCGCTTTCGGTTCGCGTCGACCGGTCCGACCAGGGCGATGCGATCGCGATCCAGCGCCAGGTGGAAGATGTCGCAAGCGCGTTCCAGGCCACCTTGCCCGAGGGCACCACGGTTCAGCTGATCCGCACCCGGGCCGAGGCGATCACCGGGCGGTTGAACATCCTGCTCGACAACGGCTCGATGGGGCTGGCGCTGGTGATGTTGCTGTTGTTCCTGTTTCTCAATGCGCGGATCGCCTTTTGGGTGGCGGCGGGCATACCGGTGGCGATGGCGGCGACGATTGCGCTGATGTACCTGGGCGGTCTGACGCTCAACATGATCTCGCTGTTTGCGCTGATCATCACGCTGGGCATCGTGGTGGATGACGCCATCGTGGTGGGCGAACATTCCGATTTCCGCTACCGCCGCCTCGGCGAAGCGCCGATCAACGCCGCCGAAAACGCGGCGCGCCGCATGGCGATGCCGGTCTTTGCCTCGACCCTGACGACGGTGATCGCCTTTTTCGGGCTGACCGCCATCGGCGGGCGCTTCGGCGACATGATCTCGGACATTCCGTTCACGGTGATCGTGGTGCTGCTGGCCTCGCTGGTGGAATGCTTCCTGATCCTGCCCAACCACATGGCCCATGCACTGTCCCATCAGGAAAAGGAACACTGGTACGACTGGCCCTCCCGCGTGGTGAACCGCGGTTTCCGCTGGGTGCGCGACGTGATCTTCCGGCGCATCATGATGGTCGTGGTCCGCGCACGTTACGTTGTGCTGGCCGGGGGGGTGGTGCTGCTGGCCTCGCAGGCGGCGCTGTTCATCCGGGGCGACGTGCAATGGCGGTTTTTCAACGCGCCTGAGCGGGCTTCGGTTACTGGCAACTTCGCGATGGTGCCCGGTGCCACGCGCGAGGATACGCTGGAAATGATGCGCGAGATGCAGCGCGCGACCGAGGACCTGGGCCGGCAATACGAGGATCGCTATGGCCGCAACCCGCTGGATTTCGTGATTGCCGAGATCGGCGGCAATGCGGGCCGGGGGCTGGCCGGGACCGACACCAAGGAAAGTTTCCAGCTGGGGGCGATTTCCATCGAGCTGATCGAACCTGATTTCCGCCCCTATTCCAGCTTTCAGTTCGTGGCCGACCTGCAGGACGCGGTGGGCCGCCACCCGATGCTGGAAACCGTGAGCTTCCGGGGCTGGCGTTCGGGGCCGGGCGGTGATGCGCTGGATGTGCAATTCTACGGCGCCTCGTCCGAGGTGTTGAAACAGGCCTCGGAGGACCTGAAATCGGCGCTGGCGCGCTTCCCCGAGGTGTCGGCGGTCGAGGACAACCTGGCCTATGACAAGGAAGAGCTGATCCTGGAGCTGACCGCCCAGGGCCAGGCGCTGGGCTTTACCATCGACGGGTTGGGCACGGTGCTGCGTCACCGGTTGAACGGGATCGAGGCGGCGACCTATCCCGACGGGCCGCGCAGTGCGGAGATCCGGGTGGAATTGCCCGAAGGCGAGCTGACCGCCGATTTCCTCGAACGCACCCAGTTGCGGGCGGCCAATGGCACCTATGTGCCGCTGGCCGACATCGTCTCGGTCGACCGGCGCACCGGGTTTTCGACCGTGCGGCGGGAAAACGGCATCCGGCTGATTTCGGTCACCGGCGACCTGTCCGAGGATGACCCGGCGCGGGCCGAGGACATCCAGGAGATCCTGCAAGGCGAGATCCTGCCGCAGATCGCCGCCGAACGGCAGATCGAATACCGCCTGTCGGGGCTGAGCGAGCAGGAGAACCAGTTCCTGACCGACGCCCGCAACGGTCTGATCCTGGTGCTTCTGGGCATCTACCTTGTTCTGGCCTGGGTCTTTGCAAGCTGGACCCGGCCGATGGTGGTGATGGCGATCATCCCCTTCGGGCTGGTTGGCACGATCTATGGCCACAACTACTGGGAGGTGCCGCTGAGCATGTTCACGGTGGTGGGGATGCTGGGGATGACGGGGATCATCATCAACGATTCCATCGTGCTGGTGTCGACCATTGATGATTATGCCAAGGACCGCGGGCTGGTGCCGTCGATCATCGAAGGCGCGGCGGACCGGTTGCGACCGGTGTTCCTGACCACGGCGACGACGGTGCTGGGGCTGGCGCCCTTGCTGTTCGAGCGGTCGAGCCAGGCGCAGTTTCTGAAACCGACGGTGATCACCCTGGTCTATGGTCTGGGTTTCGGGATGTTCCTGGTGCTTCTGGTGGTGCCGGCGCTGATCGCGATCCAGCAGGATGTTGGACGGATGTATGCAACCCTGCGCCGTGGCTGGCGTTTCCGCGCGGGGCGGGTACGGGCGTTGGTGGTTCTGGCGACCGTTGCGGTGCTGGCTTGGCTGGCGATGACGGTGGGGGCTGTGGCCGTGTCCGGCGCCCTGCCTGCGCCGCTGCTGGCGGTCTTGCCGGGGCCGGTGGCCGGATGGTTGCCCGACGAGATGAGCATGGCGGCTGCGCTGGGACTCTACTTGGCCGGGGCGGCGGTGCTGGTCCTTCTGGCCTATGTCGCGGCGGCGGTTTCGGTCTTGTTGGCCCGGAGCCGGCCAACCGGGCAGGGCGCAGAGAGCTGACCGGTTCGGGTGGTCAATCGCCTTTGCGTTGGGCTGCGTCGGGCAGTGGGACAATCCGGGGCGGGCGGGCAATGCGGGCGACATGTGATGTGATCCACTCGGGCAGTTGATCGGCGGGCATCGGCTGCGCAATGCCGAAACCCTGCACGTGGGCGCATCCCAGCTGCGCCAGCAAGGCATTTTCGCCCACGGTCTCGACCCCTTCGGCCAGCGTATCCAGCCCCAGTTTCTCGGCCATCGTCAGGATCGTGGTGATCATGCGCTGCTGATCGGGGTCGTTGTCGCAATGTGTCACGAAGGACCGGTCGATCTTGAGCCGGTCGATCGCAAATCGGCGCAACGAGGTGATCGAGGCATGGCCGGTGCCGAAATCGTCCAGGTCGATGCGACAGCCCATTTCGGCGATGGCGGCGATATTGCGGCAGACGATGTCATCCGGCGCCCCCGCCACCACGTGTTCCAGGATTTCAAGGGCAAGCCGGTCCGGGGTGAGCCCGAAGCGGTCAAGCTCCCACGCCAGGCGCTGGGGCAGACGGGGATTGCGCAGGTCTTCGGCAGTGACGTTGATGCCCACCTGCGGCACATGGATGCCATCGTGATCGAGGTCGCGCAGCGTGCTGAGCGCATGAAAGAGCACCACTTCGCCCAGCCGCGAGGTCAGGCCGGCGGTCTCCAGCACCGGGAGGAAATCACCGGGCGGGATCAACCCGCGCACCGGATGTGTCCAGCGCGCCAGCGCCTCGATCCCGGTCAAGGCGCCGGTGTCGGTGGAGATCTGGGGCTGGAACCAGGGGCGGACCTGGCCGTCGTCCAGCGCCCTGGCGGCCTCATCGATCAGCGCGGCACGCTTCTGGCGGCTGCGTTGCAGATCGGGGGTATAGGCGCGGATGGCCGCCGGGCCATTGCGCCGCGCCTCGTGCAGGGCGGCATTGCCCGCTTCGATCAGTGCGGCGGCACCGGGCGCCGGCGCCCGCCCGGCCAGGCAGAAACCGACGCAGACCGAGATATAGACCGGGGCATTGTCGATGCGCACCGGTTCCTCCAGTTCGGCCTGGATGCGCGCCGCCATCTGCAACGCGGTTTCCAGATCGATTCGGCGCACGGGATCAAGCAGGACGCAGGTTCGCCAATCCCCCAGCCGCACCGCCATGTCATCGCCGCGCATGGCCGCCCTGATTCGCATGGCGAGCGTGTCGATCACCCGGTCGCAGGCGGCGCTGCCGAAGCGGTCGACCAGATCGCCGGCCTCGTCCACTTCCATCATGAAAAGCGCCGTGGTGCTGCCCTGTGCCTGGCAAGTGTCCAGCAGATCCTGGACCCGCGCGTCGAATCCCTCCTTCAGCTCAAGTCCCGTGACCGGGTCCACCAGGGGCCGGGGCGCGCGCGTCCGGCCCGCCGCCACCATCATGAGCCAGAGGATCGGCACCCCGACCGCAAGCGCCGCCAGAAGCCCTTCGCCGCCCGCCCAATATCCCGCCAGCGCAATCAGCGGGAACAGCGCGGGCAGCACAGGGCTGGCCGTCAGAGCGCGCAGACCGCGCAGGAAAGGCGGGAAAGTGTCCGGCATGTGCATTTCCGTCCAGGCGAGTAACATCAGCCGCAACCTATGCGGACAGAACTCACCCAGGCGTTAACGCAACAGAGGAACCTGTTCGGTAGTTGAGTCGAATTTTTCGAAATTTCGCGTCAGCCCGGCGAAATCGAACAATCCCGAATCCAGCAGGTGCGAGGGCCGGGCGTTCATCAGCGCGCGGAACATGACCTGTCGCCGACCGGGGCTGTTGCGTTCCCAACCATCGAGGATCTGCTTGACCTGCTGGCGCTGCAACCCGTCCTGAGAGCCGCAGAGATCGCAGGGAATGATAGGGTAATTCAACGCCTTGGCGAATTTCTCGCAATCGGCCTCGGCCACGTGCGCCAGCGGACGATAGACAAAGAGATCGCCCTCTTCATTGACCAGTTTCGGCGGCATGGTGGCCAGCCGCCCGCCGTGAAAGAGGTTCATGAAAAAGGTTTCGAGGATGTCATCGCGATGGTGGCCCAATACCACGGCGGAACAACCTTCTTCGCGCGCGATTCGATAGAGGTTGCCGCGCCGCAACCGCGAGCAGAGCGCACAATAGGTCCGGCCTGCCGGCACCTTGTCCTTCACGATGGAATAGGTGTCCTGGTATTCGATCCGATGCGGCACGCCCATCTTTTCCAGGAACGCCGGCAGCACCGTCGCCGGAAAATTCGGCTGGCCCTGGTCCAGGTTGCAGGCCAGGATCTCGACCGGCAGCATGCCGCGCCACTTCAGCTCGTGCAGGACGGCGAGCAGGGTATAGCTGTCCTTGCCGCCAGAGAGGCAGACCAGCCATTTCGCGCCGCGTTCGACCATGCCGAACTGTTCCACGGCCTCGCGCGTCTGGCGCACGATTCGCTTGCGCAGCTTCTTGAACTCCGTCGTGGACGGGGCATCGGCAAAGAGCGGGTGGATATCGTCGGTGTTATCGAACATGGGCGCGGTGTAGGGCGGATCGGTCGTTCTGGCAAGCGGCCCGATCCATCAATGGATCGGTTCCGATCTGTTGACAGATCGGCGCGTCATTCGGGAACGTTGTCGATGCCGCCCCGTCCCCAGGGATGGCACCGCAGGATGCGGCGCAGCGCCAGGTAGCCGCCCTTCACGCCGCCATGCTTGCCCAAGGCCTCCAGGGCATAGGCCGAGCAGGTGGGATGATAGCGGCAATTGTGCCCGACCCAGGGCGAAAACAGCACCCGATAGGCACGGACCGGCAGCGAGAGGCTCCAGGCCAGCGGCGTCACCGGCCGGCTCCGTGAACCTTGCGCAGGGCGTATTTCAGGTCGTTTTGCAGGTCGGTGAAATCGCGTTGGGCGGTATTGCCGGCCTTGCCGATCAGCACGTAATCCCAGCCCGGTTTGCCCAGTTCGGGCAGGATCAGGCGTGCGATCTCGCGCAGCCGGCGCTTGGCGCGGTTGCGTGCGACGGCATTGCCGACCTTCTTGGAGCAGGTGAAGCCGACGCCGATCGCAGGATCGTCGTCACGCCGCTCGCGCGCTTGCAGCAGAAAGCCGCCAGTGCCCTGCCGTCGCGCCCGTGCCGCGGCAAGAAATTGCGCGCGTTTCGACAGTATCCGAAGGTCCGGACACGACAAAACCGCCGGGGCATTGGGTCCCCGGGTGGCAGTGGTGCCAATTTCGGGGGGCTCCGGCGGTGTCATCTGGATGGACGCAGAGGCGATTTACGCGCTCAGCGACTTCCGGCCACGGGCGCGGCGGGCATTAAGAACCTTGCGGCCGGCCTTGGTGGCCATGCGCGCACGGAAGCCATGGCGCCGCTTGCGCACGAGGTTCGAGGGTTGAAAGGTGCGTTTCATCGCTCCGGTCTCCGCTATACTGAGCCGCTTGCGGGGCGCGTCGAACCGGGATCACACAAGGGTCACCAAGAACGGGCACGCGGATTCGCGGGCGGCGGCAATTTGAAGCCCGTGCTATAGGGGGGCTTGTGACCCGAGTCAAACCCCGATCACGCCCTGAGCGCCGACCTTGCAACATATTTTGTCGCAGACACCGGTGAATTGTTTCAAAACACCGGGCTGAGTGCAATATCCGCCGGTTTCCCGTCACCTTGCATCAACGCGCCGTGATCGCCGGGTGCGCGCACTGGCCAAGTGGTCATGTCTTGCCGCACAAACATCCCGCTGCATCCAGGAAACCCGATAGAATGACCGACATGACATCCCAGGAACCACGGCCGGGCCTGACCCGCCATCTGCCGCTGATCGCCATCGCCCTTGCGGCCGTGATCGGCTTCTTCACCTTGCGCGATTACCTGACCTTCGAGACGCTGCGCGACAACCGTGATCTGCTGATCGGTTGGCGCGACAGCCATTATGGCCTTGTGGCGCTGGGTTTTGTCGCGATCTACGTGGCGATTGTCGCCTTTTCGCTGCCCGGTGCGGCGGTGGCCTCGGTCACGGGCGGGTTCCTGTTCGGGCTGGTGGCCGGGACGGGGTTCAACGTGCTGTCGGCCACCATCGGTGCCGTGGCCATTTTCCTGGCCGCGCGCTGGGGGCTGGGCAAGACGCTGAATGCGCGGCTTGAGGCCTCCGAGGGCACGGTGCGCAAGATCAAGGATGGCCTGCGCGACAATGAGGTCAGCGTGCTGCTGCTGATGCGGCTGGTGCCTGCGGTGCCGTTTTTCGTTGCCAACCTGCTGCCTGCGCTGGTCGGCGTGAAATTCCGCAACTTTGTCTGGACCACGGCTGTCGGCATCATCCCGGGCGCCATCGTCTTTACCTGGATCGGCGTTGGCCTGGGCGAGGTGTTCGACCGTGGCGAAAGCCCCGACCTGAGCCTGTTGTGGGAGCCGCATATCCTCGGGCCGCTTCTGGCGCTGTCGGTGCTGGCCGCCATGCCCATCGTCCTCCGCGCGCTGCGCGGCAAGAAAGGGGTCTGAGACATGGAACGGATCAAGACCGACATTCTTGTCATCGGGGCGGGCTCTGGCGGGCTTTCGGTGGCGGCAGGCGCGGTGCAGATGGGTGCCGAGGTGGTGCTGCTGGAAGCGGGCGAGATGGGCGGCGATTGCCTGAACTACGGCTGTGTGCCGTCCAAGGCGCTGATTGCCAGCGGTAAAGCCGCCTATGCACAGAGCCATGCCGGGGCTTACGGCGTGGCCGATGCCGCGCCGCAGGTGGATTACGCCGCCGCCAAGGACCATGTGAAGGACGTGATCGCCCAGATCGCCCCGGTCGATTCGCAGGAGCGGTTCGAAGGCCTGGGCGTCCGGGTGATCCGCGAATATGGCCGCTTCATCTCGAAGACCGAGGTGCAGGCGGGGGAGCATGTGATTTCCGCCCGTCGAATCGTGGTGGCGACGGGCTCTTCGCCGCTTGTCCCGCCGATCCCGGGGTTGGAGACCGTTCCTTACGAGACCAACGAAACCCTGTTCGAGTTGCGCGAAAAGCCCGAGCACCTGCTGATCATCGGCGGTGGTCCCATCGGGATGGAGATGGCCCAGGCGCATCGTCGGCTGGGCTGTGCGGTCACGGTGATCGAAGGGCAAAAGGCGCTGGGCAAGGATGACCCGGAAACCGCCGGTATCGTGCTGGAACAGCTGCGCGCCGAAGGCATCGAGATCGCCGAAGACGCCCTGGCTGCCGAAGTGCGCGGACAGGCGGGGGCCATCGAGGTGGAAACGAAGGATGGCCGTGTCTTCAAGGGCTCGCACCTGCTGATGGCGGTGGGGCGCAAACCCAATACCGCGCGGCTGGACCTCGACAAGGCCGGCATCGAGACGACGAAATCCGGCATCAAGGTCGATGCCAGCCTGAAGACCACGAACTCCAAGGTCTATGCCATCGGTGACGTGGCCGGTGGCCTGCAATTTACCCATGTGGCGGGGTATCACGCCGGTGTGCTGATCCGCTCGGCGCTGTTCGGCCTGCCTGCGAAAACCTCGACCGCGCATATCCCCTGGGCCACCTATACCGCGCCGGAGCTGGCGCAGGTGGGGCTGACCGAGGCGCAGGCGCGCGAGGCACATGGCGACACGCTGGAGGTGGTGCGCTTTGAATTCCACCACAACGACCGTCTGATCGCCGAGCGCAAGACCAAGGGCCTGATCAAGGCGATGGTGGTCAAGGGCCGCCCGGTGGGCGTCTCCATCGCCGGGCACCAGGCGGGGGAGTTGGCCAACCTGTGGTCGATGGTCATTGCCAACAAGCTGAAAATGAAGCACGTCGCGGCAATGGTGTCGCCCTATCCGACGGTGGGTGAGATCAACAAACGGGTTGCGGGGGCCTATTTCTCCCCCAGATTGTTTGATAATCAGTTGGTTAAGCGCGTTGTGCGCTTGGTGCAGCGCTGGGTGCCGTAAAGGGTGGGCCATGCTCAATTCGCTCTCGGGGCGATTCCTGATCCTGACGACCGTCTTCGTGATGCTGGCGGAGGTGCTGGTCTTTGTGCCTTCGGTGGCGCGGTTCCGCCAGGATTACCTCCTCGGCCATCTTGAACGGGCGCAGATCGCTTCGCTCTCGCTTTTGGCCAACGACATGATCGACGCCGACCTCGAGGAAGAGCTGCTGCGCAACGCCGGGGTCTACAACGTGGTGCTGCGGCGCGACGAGGCGCGGCAGCTGATCCTGTCGTCGCCCATGCCGCGGCCGATCGACGCCACCTTCGACCTGCGTGACCCCTCGGCCCCGACGCTGATCCTGGATGCGTTGGAGCGGCTGATCGACCCCGAGCCGCGCATCATCCGGGTGATCGGCAACCCGCTGCGCGACGCCGGCCTGCTGATCGAGGTGTCGATGGACACCGCGCCGCTGCGCATGGCGATGATCGACTACGGGCTGCGCATCCTGTTTCTCTCGGCGGTGATCTCGATTGCCACGGCCTTTCTGCTGTTCATTGCCGTGCGGGTCTTCCTGGTGAAGCCGATCAAACGGGTGGTGTACCAGATGGCCACCTATGCCGCCGCGCCCGAGGACAGCCGCCGCATCATCCAGCCCTCTGCCGGGGTGCGTGAGCTGCGCGAGGCCGAAGAGGCGTTGAAACAGATGGAAACCGAGCTGACCCAGGCGCTGAAGCAGAAAGAGCGGCTGGCGCAACTGGGCGGTGCCGTGGCGCGGGTGAGCCATGACCTGCGCAATATCCTGACCTCGGCGCAATTGTTCACCGACCGGATCGAGATGTCCAAGGACCCGACGGTCGAGCGGCTGGCGCCCAAGCTGGTGAATTCGATCACCCGCGCGGTGAACCTCTGTGAAAGCACGCTGGCCTTTGGCCGCGCCGAGGAACCCGCGCCGGTGCTGACGCGCATCCAGTTGGCCGAGCTTGTCTCGGACGTGGTCGAGAGCGAGCGGCTGGCCACCGGTGACTTCGATCTCAGCTTTTCCGAAGACGTCCCCGCCACGCTGCATCTGCGCGCCGATGCCGAACAGCTGTACCGCGTCATGGCCAACCTGGTGCGCAATGCCCGCCAGGCGATCACCGCGACCGGCAAATCCGGCGAAATCAACATCTGCGCCGAAGAGGCGGAAGAGACCTGGCACATTCGCATCAGCGACACCGGGCCGGGGATGCCGGCCAAGGCGCAGGAGCACCTGTTCCAGGCGTTTTCGGGCGGCGCACGCAAGGGCGGCAGCGGTCTGGGGCTGGCCATTGCCGCCGAATTGATCCGCGGCCACGGCGGCACGTTGGAGCTGCTGCGCACCGGTCCCGAGGGCACGGTCTTCGAGATTTGCCTGCCGCGTGGAGAGTTGTGAATTTTCCTGCATTTTCGCTCTTGCAAACCCCGCGGGCCTAACTTAAACCCCGCCTCACGGACCGATAGCTCAGCTGGATAGAGTACCTGACTACGAATCAGGGGGTCGGGGGTTCGAATCCTCCTCGGTCCGCCACTACCTCCCCCGGATACAGAATACTCCCAGCTTAACGAACGCTGAAAAGCCTCTGCTTTCCCGGGCTTGGCGGATTTTACCACCTTACCGCACTGCCAATGAGGCGCGCCTGTATCGTTTTGCGGCGGGGGCTGGATCGTGGCGTATGCGGGCGCGTGCCGCCGGACCCGCGCCCCTTCCAACCGGCTCGGACTTGCCCGGTGCAGCAACCGTTACCAACTGTCGCATGCGGAGGCTGTTGGCCCCGTCCGAGCCTCTCACGGCCAAGCGCTGCGTTGCGCGGTGCGGCCCGGGCGACGCACCTTCCCGCCAGAGCGTCACGCGGCAAGCGGGCCGCATGCAAGGGCAGGGGGGCTGTCACCAACGCGCGAACAACAGCCGTGGAAGTCTCGCAAGGAGCGGTCCTGAAACGAAACAGGCCCGGCGCGTCATGCACCGGGCCTCTTGCGGTCAAGCGGGTGTCTGGGGGCAGGTGGTGCTTCAGGCGCTTTCGGGAAAGCGCGCGCGGGTGCGGTTGGCAAAAGCCACCAGCGACAGCATCACCGGCACTTCCACCAGCACACCTACCACCGTCGCCAGGGCTGCGCCGGAATTGAGGCCAAAGAGGCTGATCGCCACGGCCACCGCCAGTTCAAAGAAGTTCGACGTGCCGATCATGGCGCAGGGCGCGGCGATCCGGTGCGGCACTTTCAGCGCGTAAGCTGCGCCATAGGCGAGGGCGAAGATGCCGTAGCTCTGGATCAGGATCGGCACGGCGATCAGCGCGATCACCAGTGGACGGGCCAGGATGACTTCGCCCTGAAGCCCGAAGAGGATCATCACCGTCACCACCAGCCCGATCATCGACAAGGGCTTGTTGCGGTTGGTGAAGGCCTCGATGGCGGCGTCCGACCCCAGCGCTTTGCGGGTCAGCAAACCGGCCACCAGCGGCAGAAGCACGTAAAGCACCGTGGCCAGCACCAGCGTCTCCCAGGGCACGGTGATGTCCGTCACGCCCAGCAGGAAGGCCACGATGGGCGCAAAGGCCACCACCATGATCAGGTCGTTCACCGAGACCTGCACCAGCGTATAAGTGGCATCGCCCCGGGTGAGTTGCGACCAGACGAAGACCATCGCGGTACAGGGTGCCGCGCCCAGCAGGATCAGCCCGGCGGTGTATTGCGCCGCATCCTCGGGCGAGATCAGCGGCGCAAAGACCACGTCGAAGAACAGCACCGCCAGGAAGGCCATCGTGAAGGGCTTGATCAGCCAGTTTACCGCCAGCGTCACCAAGAGCCCCTTGGGCTGGCGCGCGACGCCCGCGACGGCGCCGAAATCGACGTTGACCATCATCGGATAGACCATCGCCCAGATCAGCACCGCGACGACAAGGTTGATCGAGGCCACTTCCGCCGCGGCCACGGCCTGGACCAGCCCGGGGGCCAGGGTGCCGATGGCAAGGCCGGCAATCATGGCAAGCGCGACCCAGAGGGTCAGCAGGCGTTCAAAGGTGTTCATTTGGGGTGCCCTCTGCCGTTCAGGAAATTCCTTATTTCCGGAATTATTGAAATATAGAGGTCGGCGCAAGGGGCGATCCAGCTGGAAAAGACACAGGCGCCGGTCCCGGGGGATGGCACCTGTGTGGATGTCATGCGGAAGGTGCGCGCAAGCACGCACCCTATGGCTGCGCCACGGATCAGACCGAAGTGCAGATGTATTTCATTTCCATGAACTCATCCATGCCGTGGCGGCTGCCTTCGCGGCCCAGGCCCGATTGCTTGACCCCGCCAAAGGGCGCCACCTCGGTCGAGATCAGCCCGGTGTTCACGCCGACCATGCCGTATTCCAGCGCTTCCTGCACCTTGGTCACGCGGCTCAGGTCCTTGGCATAGAAGTACGACGCCAGGCCGAAGATCGTGTCGTTGGCCAGCTCGATCACCTCGTCCACGGTGTCGAACTTGAACAGCGGCGCCATCGGGCCAAAGGTCTCGTCCTGCGAAAACACCATGTCGCGGGTCGCGCCGGTGATGATCGTCGGCTCGAAGAAGGTGCCGCCCAGCTCATGCCGCTTGCCGCCCTGAATGACCTTGCCGCCCTTGGCGACGGCGTCGGCGATATGCTCTTCGACCTTTTCGACCGCAGCTTCGTTGATCAGTGGGCCGACCTGCGGCGTGCCGTTCAGGCCGTCGCCGATTTCCATCTTGGCCACTGCCGCCGCCAGCTTCTCGGCAAAGGCGTCATAGACCCCGGCCTGCACGTAGATGCGGTTGGCGCAGACGCAGGTCTGGCCGTTGTTGCGGTACTTCGAGATCATCGCGCCCTCGACAGCGGCGTCCAGATCGGCATCGTCAAACACGATGAACGGCGCGTTGCCGCCCAGTTCCATCGAGCATTTCATCACCTGGTCGGCGGCCTGGCGCAGCAGGATGCGGCCCACTTCGGTGGAGCCGGTAAAGGTCAGCTTGCGCACCTTGGGGTTCTCGCAGAACTCCTTGCCGATCTCGGAGGACCGCGACGAAGGGATGACCGAGAAGACACCATGCGGGATGCCGGCGCGGTCGGCCAGAACGCCCATCGCCAGCGCCGACAGCGGCGTCTCGGCGGCGGGGCGGGCGACAAAGGCGCAGCCTGCGGCCAGTGCCGGGGCGGCCTTGCGGGTGATCATCGCGTTGGGGAAGTTCCAAGGCGTGATCGAGGCGGCCACGCCGATCGGCTGGGAAATCACGGTGATCCGCTTGTCGCGCTGGTGGCCGGGAATGGTTTCGCCATAGGCGCGCTTGGCCTCTTCCGCGAACCACTCGATGAAGGACGCGCCGTACATCACTTCGCCCTTGGCCTCGGCCAGCGGCTTGCCCTGTTCGGCGGTCAGGATGCGGCCCAGGTCCTCGGCATGTTCGACCATCAGGTCGAACCACTTGCGCAGCACCTGGCTGCGTTCCTTGCCGGTCCAGCTGGCCCAGTCCTTTTGCGCAGCATAAGCGGCGTCAATCGCCTCGGCGCATTCTTCGCGGCTCAGGTCGGCCACCTCGGCGATCACGTCGCCGCGCGCCGGGTTGGTCACGGCAAAGGTCGCGCCGTCGGCGGCCTTGCGCCACTCACCGGCCAGGTAGGCATCGGTGGCCAGCAGCTCCGGATCGTTCAGCAGATCACGCAGGTCGGTCTGTTGGTCGAGCATGGGGTCTTGTCCAATTCTCAGTTGTCAGTTTCGGGAAAGGGTTGCGCGGCCAATTCCGCCGCGATGTCATCGTCCAGCGGCGTGCCGCAGGTGTTCAGGATATAGCCCAGCGTCGAATAGAACCCGACGGTGGCCATCAGGTCGAACATGGCCTTTTTGCCGTGGGTTTCAACAAGGGTCCGGGCGGTTTCGGCGCTCAACCGCTTGTCATCGAACAGCTCGTCCACCGCACGGGCCAGCAGCGCGTCGCCCGGTGCCATGTCGTCGACCGCGCCGCGGATCGAGGCGATCCGGGTGTCGTCAAAGCCCACCTTGCGGGCGCGGGCGATATGCTGTTGCCACTCGTAGCTGGACCCCAGCCGCACGCCGGTGCGCAGGATCACCACCTCGACAAGCTCCAGCCCCAGCGCGTTCTGGCGCACCACATGTTCGCGCAGATCGGCCCAGGCATTCAGCAGCGCCGGGTCATGCGCCATCGTGCGATAGACGTTCAGCTTGCCGGCGAAACCATCCAGCCGCTCGGCGGCCTCAAGCGGCCATTCGGCACCACTCAGCGGGGGCAGGGGATAGGTGCTCATGCGCTGGCCTTCCGGTCAAAAAGATGCAGGTCGAAGGGCTCAAAACTTTCCGCGCGGGACCGGTGCCATCGGGCGAGATAGCCGTGCTGGTCCTCTTCCTCACGCAACAGGAAGCCTTCAGGCAGATAGGGCCAGATCTGTTCGCCGGTCACGATGTCCCGGTCGCCTTCGCGCATGATCAGGTGATGCGGCAGGAAATCGCGCGGGTGCGACAGCCCGGCAGCGCCAGTCATCTCGGCGATGGCGGTCAGCGTGTTGGCGTGGAAACGGGTGACGCGCTGCGACTTGTCCTCGACGTCCAGCGCGCGGGCGCGGCGCGGGTCCTGGGTGGCGACGCCGACCGGGCAATGGTTGGTGTGACAGGCCTGGCCCTGGATGCAGCCCACGGCAAACATGAAGCCGCGCGCCGAATTGGCCCAGTCGGCCCCAAGCGCCAGCATCTTGAGAATGCGGAAGGACGAGACCAGCTTGCCCGACGCCCCGATCTTGATCCGGTCCCGCAGCCCGGCACCGCGCAGGGTGTTGTGCACAAAGGTCAGCCCTTCGACCAGCGGCATGCCAAGGTGATCGGCAAACTCCACCGGGGCAGCCCCGGTGCCACCTTCCTTGCCGTCGACCACGATGAAATCCGGCACGATGTCGGTCTCCAGCATGGCGCGGACCATGCACATGAATTCGCGCCGGTGGCCAAGGCAGAACTTGAAGCCCACCGGCTTGCCATCCGACAATTCGCGCAGCCGGCCAATGAAGTGCATCATCTCCAGCGGCGTGGAAAACTCGCGGTGCGACGCGGGCGAGACGCAATCCTGGCCCATCGGAATGCCGCGCGCCTCGGCAATCTCCGGCGTGATCTTGGCGGCGGGAAGCACGCCGCCGTGACCGGGCTTGGCGCCCTGGCTCAGCTTGATCTCGATCATCTTGACCTGCGGATCGGCGGCCTGCTCGCGGAATTTCTCGGGATCGAAACCACCATCGGGCGCGCGGCAGCCGAAATAACCCGAGCCGATTTCCCAGATCAGGTCGGCGCCGCCTTCGCGGTGATAACGGCTGATGCCGCCTTCGCCGGTGTCATGGGCAAAACCGCCCGCCTTGGCGCCCTTGTTCAGCGCAAGGATGGCGTTGCCTGACAGCGAACCGAAGCTCATCGCCGAGATGTTGAAGATCGAGGCCTCATAGGGCTGTTTGCAATCCGGCCCGCCAATGGTGACGCGGAAATCGCTGTTGTCGATGTGTTTCGCCACCGCCGAATGGGTCAGCCATTCATACCCTTGGTCATAGACCCGGCGCGAGGTGCCAAAGGGCTGCTTGTCCTCGACGCCCTTGGCGCGCTGATAGATCAGCGACCGCATGTCGCGGGAAAACGGCTCTTCATCCTGGTCGCTTTCGATCAGGTATTGGCGGATCTCGGGCCGGACCCCTTCGAACAGGAACCGCATGTGGCCCAGCACCGGGTAGTTGCGCAGGATCGCGTGCTTGCGCTGCAAAAGGTCATAGGTGCCCAGCACCGACAGGAAGCCGAACAGCGCGACCCCCAGCAGGAACCAACCGTTCCAGAAAGCCCACAGGAGGCAAAGCACTGTTGCCGCGATGCTGCCGATATAGGCGGAGTAACGGGTCATGGCGTGTCCCTCCGGCTCAGATGACGCTGGCGATGGCGCGGCCCAGCTTGTCGACCAATTCGTCGAGTTGCGCGTCTTCGATGATGAAGGGAGGGGCCAGCAGGATGTGATCGCCGCGCTGCCCGTCGATGGTGCCGGACATCGGGTAACAGATCAGCCTTTCGGCAAAGGCCGCCTTCTTGATCCTGGCCGCCACGCCGCGCGACGGGTCAAAAGGAGCCTTGGTGGCGCGGTCCTCGACCAGTTCGATGCCACGGAACAATCCGCGCCCGCGCAGGTCGCCAACATGGGGATGCTCGCCGAAGGCGTTGGTCAGCCGTTGGGCCAGCTTGTCGCCCTGTTGCTGCACGCGCGGCAAAAGCCCCCGGTTCAGGATGGCCGAGACAACCGCCTTGCCACAGGCCGCCGCCGCCGGGTGGCCCATGTAGGTGTGACCGTGCTGGAAGAAACCGGAACCGGCGGCGATGGTGTCATAGATTTCGGACGAACAGAGCATGGCGCCAAGGGGTTGATACCCCGCGCCCAACCCCTTGGCGATACATAGGATATCCGGGCGCACACCGTCCTGTTCGCAGGCAAAGAGCGTGCCGGTCCGGCCCATGCCGCACATCACCTCGTCAAGGATCAGCAGGATGCCGTGACGGTCGCAGATTTCGCGGATGCGTTTGAAGTACCCCGGCGCCGGGGCCAGCGCGCCCGCCGTGGCGCCCACCACCGGCTCGGCGATAAAGCCCATGACGTTCTCCGGCCCCAGGCGTTGGATCTCGTCCTCCAACGCATCGGCAGCGCGACGGCCATACTCCTCAAGGCTCTCGCCCTCGTGGCGCAGGCGATATTCATAGCAGGGGTCGATATGGCTCATGTCCAGCAGCAGCGGGCCGAACTGCGCGCGGCGCCATTCATTGCCGCCTGCGCTCAGCGCACCGATGGTATTGCCGTGATAGCTTTGCTTGCGAGCAATCAGCTTGGACCGCGACGGCTGGCCTTTCTCGACCCAGTATTGGCGGGCCAGCTTGATCGCCGCCTCGGTCGCCTCGGAACCGCCGGAGACGAGGTAAACCCGGTCGATCCCCTCGGGCGCATGTTCGATCAGCAGGTCGGCGAGGTCTTCGGCGGGTTCGGAGGTGAAGAAACCGGTATGGGCAAAGGCCAGGGTGTCGAGCTGGTCCTTGATTGCCTCGACCACCGCCATGTCACTGTGTCCGAGACAGGAAACCGCCGCGCCGCCCGATCCGTCAAGATAGCGCTTGCCATCCGCGTCGATCAGGTAACAGCCGTCACCGCCGGTGGCGAAGGGCAGATGGGCTTTGCTGTGTCGGGGGAAGATGTGGCTCACGGGCTTGGCTCCTGGATCAGGCGGCCGATGATGCCCGGTGCGTTCCTGCGGCGGGCCATCCGACCGCGTGCCCCGGTCTGCCGGGACAGGTCATGTACGGCGACGGGCGTTTACCCGTCGCCTTACGTTTTCACCAGCTTATTGTGCCGCAACCGCGTGCTGTTCTGCAATCGCTTCGGCCAGGGCCGCTTCGAAGATCACCAGCGCCTCGTCGATGATCGCGTCCGAGGCGGTCAGCGGCACCATGATGCGCAGCACGTTGCCGTGCATGCCACAGCCCAGCAGGATCAGCCCCTTGTCCAGCGCCTTGGCGATCACCGCCTTGGTCAGCGCGGCATCCGGGGTGGCGGTGTCGAAGTCGGTGACAAACTCGACCGCGATCATCGCGCCGAGGCCGCGAATGTCCCACATGCGGAAGGGCGCGGTGCGGGCACCGATCTCGGCGAAGCGCGCCTTGAAGGTCTCGCCCAGGGCGGTGGAGCGGGCCAGCAAGCCTTCGCTGTCGATCGCCTCGATCGCGGCCAGCGCTGCGGCACAGGCGACCGGGTTGCCACCATAGGTGCCGCCCAGCCCGCCGGGCTCCATCGCGTCCATCACGTCGGCACGGCCAATGACACCCGCGATGGGATAACCGCCGGCCATCGACTTGGCGCAGGTGATCAGGTCGGGCGCGACGCCGGAATGCTCGATGGCAAACCAGGTGCCGGTGCGGCCGAAGCCGGCCTGGATCTCGTCGGAGATCAGCAGGATGCCGTGCTTGTCACAGATCGCGCGCAGCGCCTGGAACATCTCTGTCGGCACCGGCTGGTAACCGCCTTCGCCCAGCACCGGCTCCAGGATGATCGCGGCAACGCGGTCAGGCTGGGCATCGGTCAGGAACAGCATTTCCAGCGCCTTCAGCGAATCCTCGACCGTCACGCCGTTGCGGGCATCGGGGAAGGGCGCGCGGAAGATGTCGGTGGGGAAGGGGCCGACGTTCTTCTTGTAGGGGTTGATCTTGCCGGTCATGCCAAGGGTCAGCAGCGTGCGGCCATGATAGCCGCCGTTGAAGGCGATGACGCCGGGGCGGCCAGTGGCCACGCGGGCGATCTTGATCGCGTTCTCGACAGCTTCGGCACCGGTGGTGACCAGCAGCGATTTCTTGGGGAAATCACCGGGCGCCAGCGCATTCAGCTTTTCTGCCAGCGCGACATAGGGCTCATACGGCACCACCTGAAAGGAGGTGTGGGTATAGAGATCTTCCTGCGCCTTGGCGGCCTCGACCACCTTGGGGTGACGATGGCCGGTGTTCAGCACGGCGATGCCGCCGGCGAAGTCGATATAGCGCTTGCCCTCGACATCCCAGAGCTCGGCATTCTCGGCGCGGGCGGCAAAAACCGGCGCGGCAGAGGCGACGCCGCGCGCAACGGCGGCTTCGCGACGGGCCAGCAGCGCGGCATTGTCACCGGTGGCGGCGGCGGCGGCCTGCGCGGTCACGTCAGCGGCAACCGCCTTTTTCGCGGTCCGGCGCGTGGCGGGTTTCTTGGCTGGGGTCGCGGCCTTGGCAGCACGCGGTTTCCTGGTGGTCGTGGTCATGGTGTCTAACCTGCCTTTCGCTCCCTTGAGGGTGATTAATATTTTGTATGCTGTGATTAGTTTATTTGTCAATCCGCTCAGTCTTACGCGCCCTTCCTTCGTGCAGGCGGCAGGAGCTCCACTCAAAAGGCGGTAAATCAACCACTTCCGGGCAATGTCTGCACCAAGATAGGTGTTGACGAAAATTTTTTCCGATGATTACAATTTCAAACACGCACTCAAAAAAAGGCGAACTCTTGGATATCGGTGGACGACTCAGGGCGGCGCGTGAAGCGCGCGGAATGTCTCAGCGAGAGCTGGCGGCGCGGGCGGGAATGACCAATGGCGCGGTGTCGATGATCGAACAGAACAAGACCTCGCCCTCGGTGTCGTCGCTCAAGAACCTGCTGGACGCGGTGCAGACCCCATTGTCCGAGTTCTTTTCCGAAGTGGAGGGGGCCGGGACGCCGAAGTATTTCTACACCGCCGACGAATTCATAGAGCTGTCCCCGCAGGACATCGGCCTGGGCGAAGACGCGGCGCGGGTGTCGCTGCGCCAGCTGGGGGATGCCTCGAAGCACAGTCTTCAACTGCTGCACGAAACCTACCCGCCGGGCGCCGACACCGGGTCACGCCTGCTGTCGCACCAGGCGGAAGAGGCCGGGGTGATCATCTCGGGCATCATCGAGATCACGGTGGGCGATCAGGTGCGCGTTTTGAACAAGGGCGACGGCTATATGTTCGACAGCCGTCTGCCGCACAAGTTCCGCAATCTCGGAGACAAGGATTGCGTCATAATCAGTGCCTGTACGCCGCCGACATTCTAGGGCAGCATGGCGCCGGGTGGCATGCGTTGCCCGGATAAGTTCCGTAACGAAAAGAGTTTATCGGAGCGGTTGAATGTGCAGGATCCCGGGTTATGCTCACACTCATAATAAATGAGGCAGGGGCAAGGGATCCTTCGGAAAGGTTGAAGAAACCGAAAGACTGGGAGACCCTTATGTTTAACTTTCGTATCGCGGCCTGTGCCGCAACTTTTGCGCTTGGTGCCGGCGCGGTCGCGGCGCAGGAAAACTTCATCACCATCGGCACCGGCGGTCAGACCGGCGTCTATTATGTGGTGGGCCAGTCCATCTGTCGCCTGGTCAACCGCGGTTCGGCCGATCACGGGCTGAAGTGCACCGCGCCGTCGACCGGCGGGTCGGTTGCCAACATCAACGCCATCAAGGCGGGTGACATGGACATGGGCGTGGCCCAGTCCGACTGGCAGTTCTATGCCTACAACGGCTCGCCCCAGTATGAGGGCGGAGAGTTCTCGGACCTGCGCGCCGTTTTCTCGGTGCATGGCGAACCCTTCACCGTGATCGCGCGTGCCGACAGCGGCATCGAAACCTTCGAAGACCTCAAGGGCAAGCGCGTCAACATCGGCAACCCCGGCTCGGGTCAGCGCGGCACGATGGAAGTCGTGATGGAGAAGCTGGGCTGGACGATGGACGATTTCACCCTCGCCTCCGAGCTGAAGTCGGCTGAACAATCGGCGGCACTGGGCGACAACAAGGTGGATGCGATCATCTTCACCGTCGGCCATCCGAACGGTTCGATCCAGGAAGCGACCACCACCACCGATGCCAAGCTGGTCTCGGTCACCGGTGACGCCATCGATGCGCTGGTCGACGAGAACCCCTATTATGCCAAGGCGACCATTCCCGGCGGCATGTACAAGGGCAACGACGAAGACGCCCAGACCTTTGGTGTGAAAGCCACCTTCGTGACCTCGGCCAGCGTGGCCGACGACACCGTCTACCAGGTGGTCAAGGCGGTCTTTGACAACTTCGACCGTTTCAAGGGCCTGCACCCGGCATTTGCCAACCTGACCCAGGAAGAGATGATCTCGGGCGGGCTTTCGGCGCCGCTGCATCCGGGTGCTGCGAAGTACTACAAGGAACAAGGCTGGATCGACTAACCCGATCCCATGCATTCGGGCGGCGCGCAGCATCGCGCGCCGCCCATCCTGACCTTGACAACAAGACGCGGCGCAAAAGCGACCGGTGCGGGGGGTAGAATGGCCGACAAAGATGAAAACAAGCAGTTCGAAGCAGCCCGGGTCGAGGCGGCGGCCGCCGGGCATGGCGGGCTGAGCCAGGATGAACTCGACGAGCTGGTCGCCTCTTCCGACACCGGCGGGCGCGCGCTGTCGGGGTCGATGGGCATCTTCCTTGTGGCGGTGGCGCTGGCCTGGTCGCTGTTTCAGCTCTGGATCGCCTCGCCGATCCCCTTCATGGTCGGGTTCGGCGTCTTCAACGATACCGAGGCGCGATCAATCCACCTGGCCTTTGCCGTTTTCCTTGCCTTTGCCAGCTTTCCAGCGGCGCGCACCCCGGTGCAGCTTGCGCTGGGTATGGGGGTGCCGCTTCTGCTGGCGGCGCTGTTCTTTTTCGGCGCGAAAGAAGACACCGCCGTCTGGTGGGTGCCCTTGGCCGGGATCGCTGTTGCCGCGGGCGTTTTCCTGGGCTCGCCCAAGGACCGCATCCCGCCCTGGGAATGGGCGATGGCCATCGTCGGCACCATTGCCGCGATTTACCTTTATCTGAACTACGCCGCCATTTCGAGCCGTGTGGGCGCGCCGATCATGACCGATTTCGTGGTCGCGGTGCTGGGCCTGATGCTGCTTCTGGAGGCCACCCGCCGCGCGCTGGGACCGGCGCTGATGATCGTGGCGTCGATCTTCCTCGTTTATACCTTCCTCGGCCCCTACATGCCGTCGATCATTGCCCACAAGGGCAACAACCTGTCGGAAGTCGTGAACCACCACTGGATCACCACCGAAGGCGTCTTTGGCATCGCGCTGGGGGTTTCGACCTCGTTCGTGTTCCTCTTCGTGCTCTTCGGCTCGCTGCTGGACAAGGCCGGGGCGGGCAATTATTTCATCCAGGTGGCCTTTTCCCTCATGGGGCACCTGCGCGGCGGACCTGCCAAGGCCGCCGTCGTTTCCTCGGCGATGACCGGGCTGATTTCCGGCTCGTCGATCGCCAACGTGGTCACCACCGGCACATTCACCATTCCGCTGATGAAGCGCGTGGGCTTTTCGTCGGAGAAATCCGGCGCGGTCGAGGTGGCCTCTTCGGTCAATGGCCAGATCATGCCGCCGGTGATGGGGGCGGCGGCCTTTCTGATGGTGGAATACGTCGGCATTCCGTACTTCGACGTGGTCAAGCACGCGTTCCTGCCGGCTGTCATCTCCTATATCGCGCTGGTCTACATCGTGCATCTTGAAGCCATGAAGGCCGGGATGCAGGGGCTGGAACGCGCCTATGAGCCGAAACCCATCGTTCAGCGGTTGATCGGCATCGCCTTTACCGTGGCGGCGATCTGTGCGCTCAGCTTTGCAGTCTATTTCGGCATGGGCTGGATCCGCCCGACATTCGGCGCGGCGGCGGGTTATGTCGTCTTCGGCTTCCTGGCGGTGGTCTACATCGGCCTGCTGGTCATCGCCTCGCGCGAGGCGCCGCTGAAGATGGAAGACCCCAACGCACCGGTGCAGAAACTGCCGCTGCCGGGGCCGACCATCCGCTCGGGGCTGCATTTCATCCTGCCGGTCGTGGTGCTGGTCTGGGCGCTGATGGTGGACCGCCTGTCGCCCGGCCTCTCGGCCTTCTGGGCGGCGGCCTTCATGATCTTCATCCTTGTCACCCAGCGCCCGATCATGGCGATCCTGCGCGGCGAAAGCAACTTTGCCTCCGACGTGCGGGCCGGGTTCACCGACCTGATCGAAGGCCTGGTGGCCGGGGCGCGCAACATGATCGGCATCGGCATCGCCACCGCGACCGCCGGCATCATCGTCGGCGCCGTCAGCCAGACCGGTGTCGGATCGGCCTTGGCCGACGTGGTCGAGGTGCTTTCGGGTGGCAATATCCTGGCCATCCTGTTCCTGACCGCGGTGCTGTCGCTGATCCTTGGCATGGGTCTGCCCACGACGGCGAACTACATCGTCGTCTCGGCGCTTCTGGCGCCGGTGATCGTGACGCTGGGCCAGCAGAACGGGTTGATCGTGCCGCTGATCGCGGTGCATCTGTTCGTCTTCTACTTCGGCATCATGGCCGATGTGACACCTCCGGTGGGGCTGGCCAGTTTTGCCGCGGCGGCGGTGTCGGGCGGTGATCCGATCAAGACCGGCGTGGTGGCCTTCTTCTACTCGCTGCGTACCGCGGCGCTGCCGTTCCTGTTCATCTTCAACACCGAGCTGCTGCTGATCAACGTGGGATGGGGGCAGGGGATATTCGTCTTCCTTGTCGCGACCTGCGCCATGCTGCTGTTCGCGGCGGCGACGCAGGGCTGGTTCATCACCCGCAACAAGATCCACGAATCGCTGGTGCTGCTGGTCATTGCCTTCACTCTGTTCCGCCCGGGTTTCTGGATGGACATGGTTGTGCCGCCCTTTGAAAACCTGGCACCGGCCCAGATCGAAGAGGCCGCCATGCGGGTTGAACCGGGCGAACGTATCCGCCTGAATGTCAGCGGCATGGATGCGGTGGGCGATCCGATCACCTTTGTCGCCCCGCTGACCGTGGGCGAGGGCGAGACCGGGGCCGACAGGCTTCTGGCCTCCGGGCTTGAGCTGATCATGGGCGAAGACCGCGTCATCATCGACAACGTCGCCTTTGGCAGCCCGGCGGCCGAGGCCGGGCTTGATTGGGACCAGGTGGTGAACGAGGTTCAGGTGCCGGCCAGCCAGCCATCGAAGTACCTGATGTTCATTCCGGCGCTCCTGCTCCTGGCGGGGCTGGTGATGTTGCAGCGACGGCGGGCCACCCCCGTCGCGCCGGCAACAGCATAAGAGGAGGATCCGACATGTTCGACAATATCCTGTTGCCGATCGACCTGAACCATCCCGAGAGCTGGGAGAAGGCGCTTCCCATGGCGCAGAAGCTGGCGGGCGAGGGCGGGACGATCCACGTCCTTGGCATCGTGCAGGACCTGGGCGCCGCCCTGGTCGCCGCCTACCTGCCGGCCGACTATGAGAAACAGGCGCTGAACCGGATGGAAACCGATATCGAGGGCTTCATCGCCAAGCACCTGGCCGGCGCAAAGGCCAGCCCGCATGTCGGTCATGGCCACGTCCCTGAGGCGATCATTTCGGGCGCCCAAAAAACAGGCGCTGACGTGATCGTCATGGCCTCGCATCCTCCGGATGACTTTCGCACCTTTCTTGTCGGGTCCAACGCTGACAAGGTGGTGCACCATTCCGCGATTCCCGTGTTGGTCGTGCGCTAAGTGAGACGCCGCCACCCACCCCGGAAGACAGGGGGGAGACAACAAAACCCGGCGCGGCGGGAGGCCGCGCCGTGCAAGGAGACAGAAAGCAGATGACCCCTTTCGCAATTGCAGGCGTGCAGATGCATGTTGCGGCGCTACAATCCAACGTCGAAGGCATGAGGCACCGCCTTGACGTTCTGATGCAGCGTTTTCCCTGGACCCAGATGGTCCTTTTCTCGGAACTGGCGCCCTATGGCCCGCTGCACCAATATGCCCAGCCGTTCCCGAACGAAGCCCTGGAGATCTTCCAGGCGGATGCGCGGCGCCACGGCGTCTGGCTGATCCCCGGTTCGATGTTTGAGAAGACCGAGGATGGCCGCATCTACAACACCTCGGTGGTGATCAACCCCGAGGGCGAGATCATCCGCAAGTACCGCAAGATGTTCCCGTTCAAACCCTATGAACAGGACATCTCGTCCGGCACCGACTTCTGCGTCTTCGACGTGCCCGAGGTGGGCCGGTTCGGCCTGTCGATCTGCTATGACATCTGGTTCCCTGAAACCACGCGGCAACTGACCAGCCAGGGCGTCGAAGTGCTGTTGCACCCGGTGCTGACCGGCACCACCGACCGCGACGCCGAGATTGCCATCGCGCGCGCCACCGCGGCGCAATTCCAGTGCTACGTGATCGACGTCAACGGTCTGGCTGCGGGCGGCGTGGGCAAGTCGCTGGTGGTCGATCCGACCGCGACCGTGCTGCACCAATCGGCAGGCCAGGAGGACATGTTCCCGATCGAGGTCGATCTCGACATGGTACGCCGCCAGCGTGAAACCGGGCTGAAGGGTCTGGGCCAGGTGCTGAAAAGCTTCCGCGACCGCGAGGCCGATTTCCCGGTCTACAACCGTGCCAGCGGGACCGACGCCTATCTGCACACGCTGGGCGCGCTTGAGGTTCCGACCCAGGGCTCCCGCGCCGGGGTGAACATGGCCGATCCGCGCAGCGCGCTGGGGACCGACATCAGCCCGGGCCAGGTGCTGGACAATGTGCCGATCTTCAAGGCCAAGACAGGAACCGACTGACCAGGGTGCCGGCAAGGCGGGCCGGCGCAGATGGACAGGCGCAAGGAAGAGGACCAAGCCATGAACGTTGCAGCGGGAGACAGTAAACTGCCAAGCATCGGGGACTACTACAGCGCAACCCAATTGCGTGCCGACCGCTGGAGCGCCTTGCGCGAAACGGTGGAATCCTTGCGTCTGGCCGGGCGGGACAGCCGGGCCGGCCAGAAACATGTCAAGACGGCGGCGGCGCTGTTTCAGTCGCTGGCGCCGATCGAGGCCTATTGGGCCTTCCCCGGCCATGCCGCTTTTGACCACCTGCGCCGGATGCTTGACCAGGGCAATGTCGACGACCTGTCGATCTCGGTCCGGCGGGTGGCGCGGGCGCTGACCTCGGGTGCCTACCGGCGCCGGACCATCCCGCTGGGCGCTGAAGAGATCGACAGCGAGGATTACGAGGACGAGAACGCCCTGTCGCCCGAGGCCCGGGCGCTGGGCCGTCCCTATTTCGAAGTGCTTATCGTCGACAGCGTCAATGAGCACCAGGAACGTTTCCTGCGCCAGGCGCTGCACCGCGCGCGCCGCACCGAAGATCCCTTCATCTACGAACCGGTGGTGGTGCCTTCTGTCGAGGATGCGCTGATCGGCATCCTGTTCAACCACAATGTCCAGGCCGTGGTGGTGCGCCCCGGGCTGGTGCTGAAGTCGCACAACAAGCTGACGCTTCTGACCCGGTATCTCGATTACCTGACCAGTGCCGAAGACGTCGATCATATCGCGCCAAGCGAATACGGCCCCGAGGCCTGTCGCCTGATCGCCAAGCTGCGGCCCGAGCTTGATGCCTATCTTGTCACCGACCGCTCCGCCGAGGAAATCGCCGGGCTGGATCTCGGGCGGTGTCGGCGGGTGTTCTACAACCAGGAAGACTTTACCGAGCTGCACCTCAACATCCTGCGTGGCGTGCAGCGGCGCTACAAGACGCCGTTCTTTTCGGCGCTCAAGGAATATTCGCGCCAGCCCACCGGCGTGTTCCACGCCATGCCGATCAGCCGCGGCAAGTCGATCAGCCGCAGCCACTGGATCCAGGACATGGGCGCCTTTTATGGCCCCAACATCTTCATGGCCGAAACCTCGGCCACGTCCGGCGGGCTCGACAGCCTGCTGGAGCCGCGCGGGCCGATCAAGGAAGCCCAGGAGCTGGCGGCGCGGGCCTTCGGGTCCAAGCATACGTTCTTTGCCACCAACGGCACCTCGACCTGCAACAAGATCGTGGTGCAATCGGTGGTTCGGCCCGGCGACATCGTGCTGGTCGACCGCGACTGCCACAAGTCGCACCATTACGGCATGGTGCTGTCCGGCGCGCATGTGGTCTACATGGACAGCTATCCGCTGCACGAATATTCGATGTACGGCGCGGTGCCGATCCGCGAGGTCAAGCACAAGCTGCTGGAGCTCAAGGCCGCGGGCAAGCTCGACAAGGTGCGCATGGTCCTGCTGACCAACTGCACCTTCGATGGCATCGTCTACAACGTCCAGCGGGTGATGGAGGAATGTCTTGCCATCAAGAAGGACCTGATCTTCCTCTGGGACGAGGCCTGGTTTGCTTTTGCGCGCTTCAACCCGACCTATCGCCAACGCACGGCGATGGACGTGGCCAACAACATGCGCGCCAGCCTGCGCACCCCGGAAACCGCGCTGGCCTGGGACAAGCAGCAGGAGGCGCTGAAGGACGCCGACGCCGAGACCATCATGAACACGCGGCTGGTGCCGCCGCCCGATGCGCGCGTCCGGGTCTATGCCACGCAGTCGACGCACAAGACGCTGACCTCGCTCAGGCAGGGGTCGATGATCCACGTCAATGATCAGGACTTCAAAGGCGAGGTCGAACAGGCCTTCCACGAAGCCTACATGACCCATACCTCGACCTCGCCGAACTACCAGATCATCGCCTCGCTCGACGTGGGCCGGCGGCAGGTGGAGCTTGAGGGCTTCGAATTCACCCAGCGCCAGGTTGAAAGCGCGATGGCCATTCGCCGGGCCGTGGCCTCGCATCCGCTTTTGTCGAAGTATTTCAAGGTGCTGGCCGCCGGTGACCTGATCCCCGAGGAATTCCGCGAAAGCGGCATCGAAAGCTACTTCGATGCGCGCCAGGGCTGGGTCGACATCACCGAGGCCTGGGCGGTGGACGATTTCGTGCTCGACCCCACCCGCGTCACCCTTGCGGTGGGCGGCACCGGCTGGGACGGGGATACCTTCAAGACCAAGATCCTGATGGACAAATACGGGATCCAGATCAACAAGACCTCGCGCAATACCGTGTTGTTCATGACCAACATCGGCACCACGCGGTCCTCGATCGCCTACCTGATCGAAGTGCTGGTCGAGATTGCCAACGAGCTGGACGACCTGCTTGACGACGCCTCGAAGATGGAGCGTCGCTCGTTCGAGAACCGGGTGACCGCGCTGGTCGAACATGTGCCGCCGCTGCCGGATTTCAGCCATTTTCACCCGGCCTTCCGTTTTGGGGAAAACACCTCCGAGGGCGATATTCGCGCGGCCTTCTTCCTCGCTTACGACGAGGAGAAATGCGACTACCTGCCGCTGGATGACAAGCTGATGGAGCGGCTGGACGCGGGCGAAGAGCTGGTGTCGACCTCCTTCATCATTCCCTATCCGCCCGGCTTCCCGATCCTGGTGCCGGGCCAGGTGATCAGCCCCGAAATCCTGCGCTTCATGCGGGCGCTGGACGTCAGTGAAATCCACGGGTTCCGCGCCGACCTTGGGCTGCGGGTGTTCACCAAGGAAGCACTGAAAAGCATTACAAAATAACGAAGACCAACGGAGAGGAACGCCCAATGGCCAGAAAATCGCTGCGGAACATTTCGGAGATCCGGCGGTTCTTCCACACCAACACCGACCCGATCTATTTCGTGTCTGCCACCAACTTCAACCTGCTCGGCCTGGATGAATGGGTGCGGAATTTCAAGTACATCTGCTACATGGATTGTTTCGACGGGCGGCACCCGAACGTGCTGTGCCCCTCGGAAGTGCCGCATGACGAGTTTCAGTCCATCGAGGACATCAACAACTATCTTCTCAGCCACAAGGAAGTGGTGGATTACGTCACATCACGCGGGGGCAAGCCCAAGTTCGTCTTCCTGATGTTCGACGAAAAGACCGAAAAGCTGGTCAAGGAGCTGGGCGGCGAGCTGTGGTTCCCCAAGGCCAAGCTGCGCACGCAGATGGACAACAAGATCGAAACCGTGCGTGTCGGTAACAAGGCGGGCGTGCCCTCGGTGCCGAACACGCTGGCCGAGGTGAAGGACTACGACCACCTGCGCAAGATCTGCGACGAGGCCGACCTGGGCCACGACCTGGTGCTGCAATCGGCCTTTGGCGACAGCGGGCACACCACGTTCTTCATCAAGTCCGAAGCCGATTTCCGCAAGCATGAGAGCGAGATCGTCGGCGAGGGCGAGATCAAGATCATGAAGCGGATCGACTGCCGTGGCTCGGCGATCGAGGCCTGCGCAACATCGGAGGGCACCATCGTCGGCCCGCTGATGACCGAGCTGGTGGGCTTCAAGGAGCTGACCCCCTATCGCGGCGGCTGGTGCGGGAACGAGATCTTCTCAACCGCCTTCCCGCCCAAGACCCGCCAGAAGGCGCGTGAGCTGACCTTCAAGTTCGGTGAGCAGCTTCGCAAGGAGGGCTATCGCGGCTATTTCGAGCTCGACTTCCTGATCGACAAGAAGACCGGCGACATCTGGTTGGGCGAGTTGAACCCGCGGATCACCGGTGCCAGTTCGATGACCAACCACGCGGCCTTTGCCCATGCGGATGCGCCGCTGTTCCTGTTCCACCTGCTGGAATTCTCGAAAAAGCCCTTCACCCTGGATATCGAAGAGCTGAACGCCCGCTGGGCCGATCCCGAGATGATCGACAGCTGGTCGCAGATGGTGATCAAGCACACCGAGGACAACGTCGACATCATCACCCAGGCGCCGCAATCGGGCATCTACAAGATGTTGCCCGATGGTCGCGTGGTGTTTGACCGCTTCGACTATCACCGCCGCGCGGTGGAATCCGAGGACGAGGCGTTCTTCCTGCGCATCTCCAACGTGGGCGATTACCGCTATGAGGGCGCCGACCTGGGCATCCTGGTGACGCGCGGGCGGTCGATGACCAAGAGCTTCCAGCTGACGCCCAAGGCGAAACAGTGGATCGACGGCATCAAGAACGCTTATGCCGCCCGGCCGCTGCCCTCGGCCGCGGTGCTGGAGGATCCGGCCTTCAAGATCATGTAACCGCGGGCGTCGACTGACGCCACGTTCCGCCGGAGCAGGCGGCGTCCCGGACGGGGCGCCACTTGCACCGTTTTGCCGATGGGGCCATCTGACAGCCATGACCATGACCTTCCGCGCCATTTCCGAAGACGACCCGGGCCCCAAGTTCGCCCGGATCTTTGCGGAATACTGGCCGTCCTACCGCAAGTGGTGGACGCGCGAAGGGATGTCGGCGCGCCCGACCTATCTGGAGTGCCGCAAGGCGATCCGCAGGCACATGCCCGAGATTGCCGATCTCTGGGAGGAGATCTGCGAATTGACCGGCGGCGGCGATACCGAAGCGCGCTTTCTCAGCTTCTATTGCCCGCCGCCGTACCTTTCGGGGTGCAGCCAGGCGATCTGGCCGGGCGATGCGCCCTTGATGGTGCGCAACTACGACTATGCGCCGCGCGCCTTCGACGCCGTGGTGCTCAAGACCCGCTGGCAGGGGCGGGGGGTGATCGGCATGACCGACGGGCTTTTTGGCCTGGTCGACGGGATCAACGATGCCGGCCTTGCCGTGTCACTGACATTTGGTGGCAGGCGCGCGGTGGGGCGGGGGTTTGGCGTGCCGCTGATCCTGCGCTACGTGCTGCAGACCTGCACAACCGTGGAAGAGGCCAGCGCGACGCTTGCCCGCATTCCCTGCCACATGAGCTATAACGTCACCCTGCTGGACGCGGCGCGCAAATACGTGACCGCCTATCTTGCGCCGGATCGCAAGCCGGTGCTGACCAATGCGGCGGTGGCCACCAACCACCAGGAGCGGGTCGAATGGTCCAGCCACGCGCGCTTTACCGCCACCGTCGAACGCGAGCGGTTCCTGTTGCAGCAGCTGACCCTGCACCCGACGACGGATGACAAGTTCATCACCGCCTTTCTGCGCCCGCCGCTTTACAGCACGGCGTTCAGCGCGGGGTTTGGCACGCTTTACACCGCCGCCTATCGCCCGCGCGAAGGGGTCCTGGAACTCAGGTGGCCGCATCGGCGCTGGTGCAAGAGCTTTCTGCATTTCGAAGAGGATGTGGTGACGGTGGTCCTGCCCGAGGATTCGGCAGTGACGGCAGAACGGAAGAGCTGAGACACCGGCATTTGCGGCGGAGTTGACGGCGGCGGGGGGGGGCGTCCGACACATGAAAACGGCGGCCATCGCGGCCGCCGTTTCGGGTTTGTCGGGTGTCTTGGCTTACGACTTGGTCGTGGAAGCCGGCTTGCGGCGGGTGCGGGGCGTGGTGGTCGCCGGGGTCGCCTCTGCCTTGTCGGCGGCGGGCTTTTCCGCAGCCGCAGCCGGGGTTGCCTTGTCGGCGGGGGCTGCCTTGTCCGCGGGTGCCGGTTTGGGCGCTTCGGTTTTCACGTCGACGGCCTTGGGCGCTTCGGGTTGTGCGGATGCGGCCTTCGGGGCGGGCTTGGGCGCCTCGGTCTTGGGCGTTTCCACTTTGGGCGCTTCGGCCTTGGGTGTCTCGACTTTGGGTGTTTCGACCTTGGGCGCCTCAGCTTTGGGCGCTTCGGCTTTCACCGGGGCCGGTGTCTGGGCGGCGGGCTTGGCTGCCGCAGTCTTGCGCGTTGCGGGCTTGCGGGTGGTCGTCTTGCGGGTTGCCGGAGCTTTCGCAGGAGTTTTGGCCGGTGCCTTGGCGGCGGGTTTGGCCGGGGCGGTGGCCACGTTGCTGGCGAGGGTGGTACCAACCGGACCGACCGGCGACAGGGTGGCCGCGGAGTCGAAGGCCGAAGTCATGAAGACCTGTGCCAGGCGCATCTGGGATTCGAAGGTCCGGTTTGCCAACCGCAGGTAAGCTGCCGACATTTCGAGTTGGGTCACGAGCAGATTCATAAGTGTCTTTCCTGTTATCCTGCAGTGTGTCTGAAGAGGCCGGCGGCCCCCTGGTGTTCATGCCCTGTCCGGATGGATGCCACCGCCGTCACAAGCGGTTTGATCCAGGCCAGGGACGCCGTGGCAGCGGCGCGGCTGGCTTCGACGCGGGCACCCGGCTGTCGGGCAACCAACGCGCCAGGCGCCTGGTGGATGCGCCAGGTTTCCAGCGCCTGTAGCAACGTGACAGGCATGAGCCCCGGTCCTTTTCCGTCGCGGGGCGGGCAGCCCCGGTGATGAGCCAGGGACACCACGCGATCCGAGACGATGCGAATCGCCTGTCTGCAAAGCCCCCGATTGAGTACCGCAGGGACCATAGCAGATTTTTCTGCAAGTGCATTCATCTGATGCCGCAATGCGGCGAAAGCGGGTGGAATGTTGCCGATCCGCATGCGCCGCCGGTTTTCGCGGCGTTTCCAAGGGGTCAGTCGGCGATCAGGGCGGTCAGGATGGCCTTTGCGCTGTCGCTGGACCAATCGGCGTCGCCTTCCAGGCGTGCGACCTCTTGTCCCTGCCGGTCCAGGATCACCGTTGTCGGCAGGCCCAGCACCGCCATGCCGCGGGCAATCGCCTGGTTCGGATCGCGGTGCAGCGGCAGGTTGTCGACCCCGATTGATGCGAAAAAGCGCTCCATCGAGGGGCCCGGGTTGCGCCCGGTGGCCAGGGTGACGACCTCGAAATCCGCGCCGCCCAGTTCGGTCTGCAACTCGGCCAGCATCGGCATTTCCTTGCGGCAGGGTCCGCACCATGTGGCCCAGAAGTTCAGCAGCACGATCTTGCCCTGCCAGTCCGACAGGTCCAGCGGCGCGCCGTCGAAATCGGTAAAGCCGGTTTCCGGCACGGCCACCGGTTCGGGGTGAAACGCCAGCTTCGACATCGACCCCTCGCGCAGCGCTTCCAGCGCCGCGATGTCGGCGGCGTTTGCGCTTGCGCCCAAGCCCATATAGAGAGCGGCAACAGCAGCCAGAACATTCAATCCCCGACGGGTGAGCTTCATGTCAGAAAAATCCTCAAACCAGATGTGGGGCGGCCGCTTTGCCGCCGGACCCGACGCGATCATGGAGGCGATCAATGCCTCGATCGGGTACGATCAGCGGATGGCCGCCCAGGATATCGAAGGCTCGCGCGCGCATGCCGCGATGTTGGCCGCTCAGGGCATCATCAGTGGTAAAGACGCCGAGGCGATCAGGGAAGGGCTTCTCACGATCTTGTCAGAGATCGAAGAGGGGCGTTTCGCATTTTCCACCGCGCTGGAGGACATTCACATGAATGTCGAGGCGCGCCTGAAAGAGGTGATCGGCGAACCCGCCGGGCGTTTGCACACCGGGCGGTCGCGCAATGACCAGGTGGCGACGGATTTCAAGCTCTGGGTCCGCGATCAACTGGACGCAGTGGACCAGGCCCTGGGTGCGCTTCTGCGCGCCCTGCTGGCACAGGCCGAGGCGGGGGCCGATTGGGTCATGCCGGGCTTTACCCATCTCCAGGTGGCGCAGCCCGTGACCTGGGGTCATCACATGATGGCCTATGTCGAGATGTTCGCCCGTGACCGGTCGCGCATCCAGGACGCACGCCGCCGGATGAACGAATGCCCGCTGGGCGCCGCCGCGCTGGCCGGGACGTCTTTCCCGATTGACCGCGACGCGACGGCCCAGGCGCTGGGTTTTGACCGCCCCGCCGCCAATTCGCTGGATGCTGTCAGCGACCGGGACTTCGCGTTGGAATTCCTGTCGTCAGCCTCGATCTGCGCCATGCACCTCAGCCGCCTGGCCGAGGAGCTTGTGATCTGGTCGTCGGCGCAGTTCCGCTTCGTGACCCTCTCGGACCGCTTTTCCACCGGCTCGTCGATCATGCCGCAGAAAAAGAACCCCGATGCGGCGGAATTGATCCGCGCCAAGATCGGGCGGATTTTCGGGGCAAACGTGGCGCTGATGACGGTGATGAAGGGGCTTCCGCTGGCCTATTCCAAGGACATGCAGGAAGACAAGGAACAGGTCTTTGATGCGGCCGACAACCTGATGCTTGCGCTGGCCGCGATGGAGGGCATGGTGCGCGACATGTCGGCCAACCGCGACAGCCTGGAGGCCGCCGCCGCCACCGGGTTCTCCACCGCGACCGACCTTGCCGATTGGCTGGTGCGGGTGCTGGGCATGCCGTTCCGCGACGCGCACCACGTCACCGGCAGCCTTGTGGCGATGGCCGAGGGCAAGGGGTGTGACCTGCCGGACCTGAGCCTGGCGGACATGCAATCGGTGCATTCAGACATTCGTGAAGAGGTGTTTGAGGTTCTGGGCGTGCACAATTCCGTCGCCTCGCGTATATCCTATGGCGGAACGGCACCTGCGCGTGTGCGCGAACAGGTGGCCCGCTGGAAGGAGATACTGGCGTGAAACCACTTGTCCTGATCGCGGCGCTGATGGCACTGGCTGCCTGTGGCGTTGATGGCGCGCCGGAGCGGCCCAAGGAAACCAGCACCCCGGGCATCAAGATCAGCGGCAAGGCCGAAATCGGCGTTGTCGGCGGATCGAACTGAGACCGTGATGAAGGGTGTCTCGCCGCTCAGATGGGCCTATCTGGCGTTGGCGGTTTGGGGGGCGGTGCACCCAATGGCCTATTTCGTCGCCTGGTTTGGCGACAACGGACTGGACCTGGGCGGCATGATCACCGCCTGGCACGCCAATGCCGCCACCTCGGGGCTTGCCTGGGACCTGACCATTTCCGCCATCGCCCTGACGCTGTGGATCCTGGCCGAGGTTGCCGTGCGCCGCAACTGGGAGGCGCTTTGGGCCATTCCCGCCACCTTCTGCATCGGCGTGTCCTGCGGCCTGCCGCTCTACCTTTTCCTGCGGACCCGTCCCATGGTGTGACAGGCCGCGCGCCCGGTCCGCTAAAATTGTCGGCATTTGGGCGCCAATCCGCAAAATTCCCCGCGGATTGTTTCGATTGGCCAAAATGAGGCCATATTCGCCGGGCATTCAGTTTTCAGCACAGATGAACGTCCGGAGATGAACATGACCGCCACAACCGCAGACAAGACACTCCTGGTTGCGCCCAAGGGCAAGCAGGCGCCGAAGTCCCCGACGCTTGTCCGGGTCGCGCGCGAAGCCGGCGTCGGTCCGTTCCGCCAGTTCGGCCAGATCCTCGCGCTCAATGCCAAGGGCGCCCGGCTGAACCCGTCGGAATACTACGACTTTCAGCTCTACGACAAATCGATGAGCGCCGAGAAGAAGGCCGAGTTCATCGGCGTCAAGCGCAGTGCCGACCTCAGCGCCAAGATGTCGCCCGACACGTTGCCCATCATGGGCAAGTTCCTGTCGAACAAGGTGGTCCTGACCAATACGCTGCGCGGTTCGGGCCTGCCGACCACGAAGACCCAGGCGGTTGCGCACAAAACCCGCAGCTTCGGCAATATCCCCGCCCTGCGCACTGCCGAAGACGTCATCCGCTTTTTCACCGAAGAGGCGGTCTACCCGGTATTCGGCAAGCCGCTCTGGGGGTCGCTCAGTGAGGGATCGGCGTGTTTCCAGCGGCTGTCCGACGATGGCAAGACGCTGATGCTGTCGAATGGCAAGAGCATTGGCCTGGAAGAGATGGCGCGCGAGATCAGCTCTGATTATGGCAAGCAGGGCTTCCTGCTGCAGGATGCCGTCGATCAGCATTCGGCGATGACCGAGCTGGCGGGGCCTGCGCTGGGATCGATCCGCACCGTGACGGTTGTGGGCGAAGAGGGGCGTGCCAGGGTGCTGTACGCGCTGTGGAAAATCCCCTCGCCCAAGGCGATGTCGGACAATTTCTGGCAGGATGGCTCCATGCTGGCGCAGCTTGACCTCGATACAGGCGAGGTTGTCAGCGTCCGCCGGGGCACCAGCCTCGATACCACTTATCTGGACAAGCACCCGGTTTCGGGCAAATCCTTCGAGGGTTTCAAGCTGCCGCATTTCGAGCTGCTGAAAGAGACGGCGGAACAGGCGCATATGCTGTTTCCCTACATCGGCTGTCTCGGCTGGGATATCGGCATGTCCGAGGACGGGCCGGTGCTGGTGGAATGCAACACCAAGCCGTTCCATACGCTGTATCAACTGGCCACAGGCGAAGGGGTGATGAACCCGCGCTTTGCCAAGGTGTTCCAGCAGGTGATGGATCACCAGAATGCCCGCGTGAAACAGGGCAAGGCCGACGCCAAGGCCGCCAAAAAGGCCGCCCGCAAGCAGCGCGCCTGAAACGGGGCCTGTGACGGGTCCGGCGGCGGGTCCTGAGACGAGCCTGAGACGGGCCTGAGAGGGGGCAAACCCCATTGATCCCGACGGCGGTTTTGCTATGACCGCCGTCATGGATCATTTTCTCTACCGCGACGGCGCGCTCTTCGCCGAAGACGTGTCCGTGGCCGAGATTGCCGCCACGGTCGGCACGCCGTTTTACCTCTATTCCACCGCCACCCTGTTGCGCCATTTCCGGCTGTTCGACGAAGCGCTCGACGGTCTGCCGCACCTGGTCTGCTACGCGATGAAGGCGGCGTCCAATCAGGCGATCCTCAAGACACTGGCCGAGGCTGGCGCCGGCATGGACGTGGTGTCAGGCGGCGAATACGCCCGCGCCATTGCCGCCGGTGTTCCGGGCGAGCGAATCGTTTTCTCCGGCGTCGGCAAGACGCATCAGGAAATCCGCACCGCCCTGACCGGCGGCATTCGCCAGTTCAACGTCGAGAGTGAGCCGGAAATGGCCGTCATCTCCGAGGTTGCCACATCTTTGGGCGTCGAGGCGCCGATCACCGTGCGGGTCAACCCGGACGTCGACGCCAAGACCCACGCCAAGATCGCCACCGGCAAGAGCGAAAACAAGTTCGGCATCCCGATCTCCCGCGCGCGTGAGGTCTATGCCCATGCCGCCGCCCTTCCGGGGATCAAGGTGATTGGCATCGACGTCCACATCGGCAGTCAGTTGACGCAGCTGGAGCCCTTCCGCCAAGCCTATCTCAAGGTCGCCGAACTGACCGAGGCGCTGCGCGCCGACGGCCACGACATCCAGCGGCTCGACCTCGGCGGGGGCCTGGGCATTCCCTATACCCGCTCGAACGAGGCGCCGCCGCTGCCGGTGGAATATGGCCAGCTTATCAAGGACACGCTGGGCCACTTGGGCTGCGAGGTCGAGATCGAGCCGGGCCGCCTGATCGCCGGAAACGCGGGCATTCTCGTGTCCAGGGTGATCTACGTGAAGCAGGGCGAGGACCGCCAGTTCCTGATCCTCGACGGCGCGATGAACGACCTGATCCGCCCGGCGATGTATGAGGCGCACCACGACATCGTGCCGGTGCAAGAACCCGCGCCGGGTGTCGAGCAACAGGCCTATGACATCGTCGGCCCGGTCTGTGAAACCGGCGATACCTTTGCCAAGGGGCGGATGATGCCGCCGCTGGGGGCGGGGGATCTTGTGGCTTTCCGCTCTGCCGGGGCCTATGGCGCGGTGATGGCCAGCGAATACAACACGCGGCCGTTGATCCCCGAGGTTCTGGTCAGAAATGATAAATTTGCTGTCATCCGGGCACGGCCGACCTTTGACGAAATCATAAATCGCGATACCATCCCCGAGTGGCTCTGACGCTATGGTGCGCGCGGGCCATCACAGAGATGGAGCGGTGACATCCCCCAGACGCGCTACCTTGAGAGCCTGACCCGGATCCGCGGCCCGCTGACCCTGACTTACCTGGGGCTTTGGGCAGAACGGCTGACCCGCGCCTTCTGGCCGTTTTGGTCGGTGGTTCTGGTGGCGCTGGCGCTGTTGATGCTGGGGGTGCAGGATCACCTCGCGATTGAAGTCGTCTGGGTGCTGGCCGTCGGTTTCGCACTTGCCGCGCTGGTGGCGTTCGGGCTTGGGATACGGCGCGTCAGCTGGCCACGGCGGCAGGAGGCGTTGGACCGGCTGGATGCCACGCTCAAGGGTCGCCCGTTGCAGACCCTGCGCGACACCCAGGCGATCGGCGGGGGCGATGCGGCCTCTGTCGCTGTCTGGCAGGCGCACCAGGACCGGATGGCCAGGCGCGCGCTTGATGCCCGCGCCGTCAAGCCCGACCTGCGCGTGTCGCGCCGTGACCCTTTTGCGCTGCGCTACGTGGCGGTGCTGATGCTGGCGGTGGCGCTGCTGTTCGGGTCGTTCTGGAAGGTCACTTCGGTCACCAGCATGACACCCGGCGGCGCGGCGCTGGCCTCCGGGCCCACGTGGGAAGGCTGGATCGAGCCGCCAACCTATACCGGGTTGCCGTCGCTCTACCTGGCCGATCTGACCGCGCCGACGCTGAATGTTGCCGAAGGCAGCCGCATCACCCTCCGACTTTACGGCGAAGTGGGCGCTCTGACCGTCAGCGAAACCGTCTCGGGCCGCACCGAGGACCTGCCCAGTGCTTCGGAGGCTTCGCAGAGCTTTGAGGTCACCCGCGCCGGGACGCTTGCCATTGACGGCCCCGGCGGGCGCAGCTGGGACATCATCCTGGCCGAAGACACCGCGCCGCAGGTGCGCGCCACGGATGAGATCACCACCGCCGCGCGGGGCGAGATGTCGCTGCCGTTCGAGGCCAGCGACGACTATGGCATCCGCGAGGGGCGCGCGGTGATCACCCTCGACATGGCTGCCGTCGACCGCCGCTACGGGCTGGCGGTCGCGCCCGAGCCGCGCGAGCCGATCGTCGTACCCCTGCCGTTGCCGATCTCCGGTTCTCGGGCGCAGTTCACCGAGACCCTGATCGAGGATTTTTCAGAACATCCCTGGGCCAACCTGCCGGTGAAGATCGCGTTGCAGGTGATCGACGATCTTGACCAGGACAGCGCGCCGCACGTGCTTGACGTACCGTTGCCCGGGCGCCGGTTCTTTGATCCCTTCGCCGCCGCGATTATCGACCAGCGCCGGTCGCTGCTGTGGTCACGCGACAACGCCGCCGCCACGGCGCAGATCCTGCGCGCGATCACCTACAAGCCCGACGAGGTGTTCCGTTCTGCCGCGCCGTTCCTGCGGATGCGCACGATCCAACGGCGGCTGGAAGGCTTTGCAAAGGCCGGCATGACCGAGGCGCAACGCGACGAACTGGCCGCTGCCATGTGGGATCTTGCCATCTTGTTGGAGGACGGCGACCTGTCGGATGCGCTGGAACGGCTGCGCCGGGCGCAGGAGCGGTTGACCGAGGCGATGAAGAACGGCGCTTCGGAGCAGGAGATCGCCGAGCTGATGCAGGAACTGCGCGAGGCGACGCAGGACTACATGCGGCAGTTGGCGCAGCAACAACGCGAAAACGGCGAACAGAACGAGACAGCCCAGAACCCCGACAACATGATGCAGATGACGCAGGATGATCTGCAGGCGATGATGGACCGCATCCAGGAGTTGATGGAACAGGGCCGCATGGCCGAGGCCGAACAGGCCTTGGCCGAGCTGCAGCAACTTCTTGAGAACATGCAGGTCACCCAGGGCCAGCAGGGCCAGGGCCAGCAATCACCGGGACAACAGGCGATGGACGGGCTGGCCGAAACCCTGCGCGATCAGCAGGGCCTGTCGGACCAGGCCTTCCGCGACCTGCAGGAACAGTTCAACCCCGGCGCCCAACAGGGCCAGTCGCAGCAGAACCAGGGCCGCGATGGCAGCCAGGGCCAGGGCCAGCAACACCAGCAGGGCCAAGGCCAGGGCCAGGGGCAACAGCCCGGCCAGCAGCAGGGTCAGCAAGGCCAGCAACAATCCGAGAGCGGCCGTGGCGGTCTGGCCGACCGGCAGGAAGCGCTGCGCCGCGAGTTGGAACGCCAGCGTGGCGGGCTGCCGGGGCAGGGGACCGAGGCCGGACGCCGGGCGCAGGACGCGCTGGAAGATGCCGAGCGGGCGATGGATGGCGCGGAACAGGCGCTGCGCGACAACGACCTGGCCGAGGCCATCGACCAGCAGGCCGAGGCGATGGACGCCCTGCGCGAAGGCATGCGCAACCTGGGCGAAGCGCTGGCCGAGGAGCAGCGTGAACAGGGCGGGCAGGGCGACACAGCCGGCGCGCAGGACAGCGAGCGCCGCGATCCGCTGGGCCGCAACCAGGGCAACACCGGCAATATATCGTCGAATGAGAACCTGTTGCAGGGCGAGGATGTCTACCGCCGCGCGCGCGAGCTCCTGGACGAGATCCGCCGCCGGTCGGGTGAGGGCGCGCGCCCCGAAATCGAACGGAACTACCTCGAACGGCTGCTCGACCGCTTCTGAGCCGGGCGCTGGCCTGATCCATCGATGGATCAGGACCGATCTGTTGACAGATCGGGCGCCCGATTACATGTCGCGCGCTGCCTTATTCTGCGGGAGGGGCGCTTTCGGCGGCCATGCCGTCCAGCCATTGCAGCGCGGCCAGGACCCGGGCGTCCAGCCAGGCCCGCAGCCCGTCGACCCAGGCCACGTAGGATTCGAGCAGTGACGCCAGCCCGGGCGCCGTCTCGGCGATCCGGTCGGCGGCCAGGTAGACCGCCATCGCCAGCACCGCAAGCAGGATCACCGTCAGAAACCCCCGCCGAAAGCCCGAACGCGCCGCGCGCTCCGGGGCTGCGGCGATTTCCCCGCCGGCCTCGCTCTGGCGCGGCTGGTCGGTCGAGCGCAGGGTTGAATTGATTTCCTCGATATCCGGCAGGAGATCGCGGCGTGACCCGCTGGCCGCCGCTGCCGCCGCCGCGACATCGGGCGTATCCGGGTCCTCGCCGCGCAGCCGGGCCATGCGTTCGCGGGCCTCGCGGGCATGTTTCTGGCTTTCGTCCTCGGGCGGGCCCATGTCATCCAGGCCAAGGTCGGGCTGGCTTTCGACTGCGCCGCGTTCCGCGTCGCGTACCCGGGCCTCGCGCGCGGCCTCTTCGCGCAGCACGCTGGCCACTTCGGGGTCAAGCTGCCGGGGCTTGGCGGTGATCGGTGGCACTGGGGCGTGTTCCGGTTCCGGCGCGGGGGCCGGTTCTGGCGCTGGCGTCGGTTCGGGTACAGGTTCGGGGGCGGGCGCAGGTTCCGGCGCCGGTTCGGGCACGGGGTCCTGCTCTGGCGCGGGTTGCGCCGATCGGGCTGCCGGGTCGGGGCCTTCCTCTGGCGTCTTCCCGGCCGCTTCCTGGAACCATGTCTTGCCGCAATTCGAGCATTGCACGTCCCGGCCCTCGTCCGGGATCACGTCGTCAGGAACCTCGTACTGCGCATTGCAATTGGGGCAGTTCAGCCGCATGTCACACACCTGTCGCTCGTCCGGGGTCGTGCCCGGCCTCTGACTCGCACCATAAGTGGGGAAATCGGCAAGGAAAAGCGCAAGCCGCCCGGGGCCGTGGATTGCATGTGCGTTATGGCTGTTGCATTACAGGCCATCCATGACCAGACCCAAACCGGAGCGGGCCCGAGCGTGATCGATCTTGAAGAAGTGGGCTACAGCTATGGCGGCGGCGAATTGCTGACCGGCATCACGCTGCGACTGGCGCCGGGGTCCTTTCATTTTCTGACTGGTCCCTCGGGCGCGGGCAAGACCACCTTTCTGAAGCTCTGTTACGGCGCGCTGGTGCCGACCGCCGGGCATGTCCGGTTGTTCAACCAGGATGTGCGCGGGCTGAGCCGGGACGGCATCGCCTTTGCCCGGCGGCGCATCGGCGTGGTCCACCAGGACTGCCAGTTCCTCGATCACCTGTCATTGGCGGAAAACATCGCGCTGCCGCTGACCGTCTCCGGTCAGGATCGGCTGGAGGCGCAGGCCAATCTCAAGGAATTGATGGGCTGGGTCGGCCTGTCGGACCGCATGACCGCCTTGCCGCCCGAGCTTTCGGGGGGCGAACGCCAACGCGCGGCGCTGGCCCGGGCGCTGATCCTGTCGCCTGACGTGGTGCTGGCGGATGAACCCACCGGCAACGTCGATTGGGAAATGTCCCAGCGTCTGCTGCAATTGCTGGTCGAGCTGAACAAGATGGGCAAGACGATCATGATCGCCACCCATGACCTCGGGTTGATCCGCGCCGCCAAGAGCCATGTGCAGGCCCGCGTGCTGCGCATCTCGCAGCGGCGGCTGCAACTGGCGGGGGCCGACCTGTGAGCCGGTTCAGCCTGTCCGCCCTGACCGACATGCTTTCGGTCGATACCGGCGCCGACCGGGTGGTGCCGCCGACCGGCTTTACCGCGCGGCTGACGCTTTTCACCGCGGGGGCGATGGCGTTCCTTGCGGTTTTCGCGCTGGCCTTGTCGATGGCCTCGGGGCGGCTGGCCTCCAACTGGCGTGATGCGCTGGCGGGCAGCGCCACTCTGCGTATTTCCGCGCCGGCGGGCCAGATGGCGGCTCAGACCGAGCGCGCGCTGGCGATCCTGTCCCAGACCCCCGGCGTGGCCGAGGCCCGGGCGCTGAACCCCGATGAACAGCGCGACCTGCTGGAGCCCTGGTTCGGCCCGGACCTGCCGGTCGAAAGCCTGCCGGTGCCGCAGCTGATCGAGATCCGCGAAACCGGTGACGGCTATGACGGCGACGGGCTGCGCCTTCGGCTTCAGGCGGAACTGCCGGGCGCGGTGCTGGACGATCACACTCGCTGGCGGCGGCCATTGGTCGAGGCGGCGGGACGGTTGAAAATCCTTGGCTGGTTGGCGATCGGGCTGATCTTTGGTGCGATGGGGGCGATGATCACCCTTGCGGCCAATGCCGCCCTTGCCGCCAATGCGCAGGTGATCCAGGTGCTGCGGCTGGTCGGTGCCACCGATACCTATATCGCCCGCGCCTTCGTGCGCCGCTTTACCATCCGCGCGCTGATCGGGGCTTTTGCGGGTGTCATTGCCGGGCTGGTGGCGGTGCTCCTGCTGCCCTCTGCCGGGGCCGAGGCGGGTATCCTGACCGGGTTGCGGTTCCAGGGGCTGGACTGGCTCTGGCCCTTCCTGGTGCCGCCGCTGGCGGCGGTGGTGGCCTTTGCGGCAACCCGCTGGGCGGCAATGCGCGTGTTGGAGGATCTGAGCTGATGCAATATGCCCGCTCGTTGATTTTCGTGACCCAGATGTATGCCATGATGGCGGTGATGGGGGTGGGCTTCTTTCCGCTGGCACTGGTCAGCCGCAAGGGCGCGGTCTGGGCCTGCAAGGCCTATTGCCGCTGGGTGCGCTGGACGGCTGGCTGGATGGTCGGGTTGAAGTCCGAGATCCGTGGTCCGGTGCCGCAGGGCGAGGTTGTCGTGGCGGCGAAGCATCAGAGCTTTTTCGACATCATCCTGCTCTACAGCGCGCTGCCAAGCGCCAAGTTCATCATGAAGCAAGAGCTGCTCTGGACGCCTTTCATCGGCCAGTATGCCCGGCGTATCGGCTGTGTCCCGGTGGCGCGCGGCAAACGGGGTGCGGCGATCAAGAAGATGGTTGAAGATGTGGCCGCTGGCGCAACGGTGCCGGGCCAGCTTGTCATCTATCCGCAAGGCACCCGCGTCGCGCCGGACCGGTATCTGCCGTACAAGGTCGGCAGCCACGTGCTGTATGCCCAGTTGGAGCAGCCCTGCGTCCCGGCGGCGACCAACGTGGGCGTGTTCTGGCCGCGCACCGGTATTCTGCGCAAGCCGGGTGTGGCGGTGGTGGAATTCCTCGACCCGATTGCGCCGGGCATGGCCCGCGGGGCCTTCATGAAGGCATTGGAGGCGGTGGTTGAGACGCGCTCCCAGGAGCTGATGCGCGACGCCGGGTTCAGCGATTTCCCCACGGAGCGCGGCGAACAGACCGCTCGCTGATGTCTGGCGGGGGAATTTCCGTTGACGGAAATTCTCAAAAGTCATGGATGACTTTTGGGTGTGCCGGTGGCCGCTGTTGCGCCGCCACCGGCCAGGGGATCACATGTGGATCGCACCATCGCCGCAGGCCAGCGCGGCCTCGCGCACGGCTTCCGAGAAGGTCGGATGCGCGTGGCATGTCAGCGCCACGTCCTCGGCAGAGGCCCCGAATTCCATCGCCACGCAGATCTCGTGGATCAGGTCGCCTGCCGCCGGGCCGATGATGTGGCAGCCCAGGATGCGGTCGGTGTCCTTGTCGGCCAGCAGCTTGACGAAACCGTCACCGGCAAAGATCGCCTTGGCCCGGCCATTGCCCATGAAGGAGAATTTGCCGACCTTGTAGGCACGGCCTTCGTCCTTCAGCTGCTCTTCCGTCTTGCCGACAGTGGCCACCTCGGGGTGGGTGTAGATCACGCCGGGGATCACGCCATAGTTGACGTGGCCGTGTTTGCCCGCCAGCACCTCGGCACAGGCCATGCCCTCGTCTTCGGCCTTGTGCGCCAGCATCGGGCCTTCGATGGCGTCACCGATGGCGTAGATGCCCTTGACGTTGGTCTGCCACTGGTCGTCGACCTTGACCTGGCCGCCCTTGGTGGTCTCGATGCCCAGTGCTTCAAGCCCCAGACCATCGGTGAAGGGCCGCCGTCCGGTGGCACAGAGCACCACGTCGGCATCCACCGTTGCCTCGCTGTCGTCCTTGCGCAGCTTGTAGGTCACCTTGGCCTTGGTCTTGGTCGCCTCGACCTTTTGCACCGCGGCGCCGAGGGTGAACTTCAACCCTTGCTTTTCCAGCATCTTCTTGAACTGCTTCTGCACATCGCCGTCCATGCCGGGGGTGATGTGGTCGAGGAATTCGATCACTTCGACCTCTGCACCCAGCCGCGCATAGACCGAGCCCATTTCCAGCCCGATCACGCCGGCGCCGATCACCACCATCTTTTTCGGCACCTTGCCCAGCTCCAGCGCGCCGGTCGAGGTGACGACGACCTTTTCGTCGACGGTCACATCGGCACCTGGCACCGGCGAGGCCTCGGACCCGGAGGCGATGATGATGTTCTTGGCCTCGTGGACCTCGTCACCGACCTTGACCTTGCCCGCTTCGGGGATCGAGCCCCAGCCCTTGAGCCAGTCGACCTTGTTCTTCTTGAACAGGAATTCGACGCCCTTGGTGTTCTGGCCGATCACGTCGTCCTTGTAGGACAGCATCTGTTTCCAGTCGACGCTGGGGGATTTGCCTTTCAGACCCATCTTGGCAAAGTTGTGCTCGGCCTCGTGGAGTTGGTGGCTGGCATGCAGCAGCGCCTTGGACGGGATGCAGCCGACGTTGAGACAGGTGCCGCCAAGGGTTTCGCGGCCTTCGACGCAGGCGGTTTTCAGGCCCAGCTGTGCCGCGCGGATTGCGGCGACATAACCGCCGGGGCCTGCGCCGATGATGATCACATCATAACTTGCCATGTGGTGTCCTTTCGTTTTGCCGGACATCGGGGGCTCTGCCCCCGGACCCCCGGGATATTTTCAAACCAGAGAAGAGGTGGGTTGCGCTCATAGCAGGGCTGCCAGGAGCAGGATGAGAATGGCCAGCAGGCCCAGTGCCCAGAAGACACTGCGCCAGGGCACCCAGCCAAAGGCATAGGCCGGGATATAGAGGATGCGGGTCAGCAGGTAGAGGCCACTGGCGGCACCGGTGATTGCGTTGCCCTTGTCGGCGAAGGTGACGGTGAGGGTGGCGATGGCGAAGAGCAGCAGGCTCTCGAAGTGATTGTTCATCGCCCGGTAGAGGCGGGCGGTGCGGGGGGTGACCTCGCTTTCCAGCCTCAGCCCGTCGCGCGGCGACAGGGTCTTGGCGGTGCCCAGCTCGCGGTTGGCCGGGATCGCCATGAGGGTGATCTGGCCGATTTGCAGCAGGGCGGCGAGGGTGAGGGCGGTGAGTTCGGGGGTCATTTCTTGTCAGTTTCTGCAGAAAAATGGCATGCCTTCACGCAGCACTGCAGGCCAAATGATCTTGTCCGCGCCTGGGAGCGCCAACTGCAAATCGATGCGCGGCAGTGTGCCTGCTTCGCTTTGAAGTTCTTTACGCCATGTCTCTGCATTGCAAACCCATCAGCAACAGACCTCGCCATTTGAGTAGTCTTGGACCTTCCACGTCGTCGCCGGACCTTGCCGCAAGGGTGGGTTGGAAACCCACCCTACGGAGGTGATGCAGGGTGGGTCTTTGACCCACCGCTTTACAGGTCCATCAGCAACCGCCGCGGATCCTCCAGCGCTTCCTTGACGCGCACAAGGAAGGTCACTGCGCCTTTGCCGTCGACGATGCGGTGATCGTAGGACAGCGCGAGGTACATCATCGGGCGGATCTTGATTTCACCGTTCACCACCATCGGCCGGTCCTGGATCTTGTGCATGCCCAGGATGCCCGACTGCGGCGGGTTCAGGATCGGCGAGGACATCAGCGAGCCATAGACGCCACCGTTGGAAATGGTGAACGTGCCGCCCTGCATTTCCGCCATCGACAGCTTGCCGTCACGGGCGCGTTTGCCCTTTTCGGCGATGGCCTTTTCGATCTCGGCAAAGCTCATCTGGTCGGCGTCGCGGATCACCGGCACCACGAGGCCCTGCGGCGTGCCCGCGGCAATGCCCATGTGAACGAAGTTCTTGTAGACGATGTCGGTGCCGTCGATCTCGGCGTTCACTTCCGGCACTTCTTTCAGCGCGTGGCAGCAGGCCTTGGTGAAGAACGACATGAAGCCCAGTTTGACGCCGTGCTTCTTCTCGAACAGTTCCTTGTATTCCTTCCGCAGCGCCATCGTCTCGGTCATGTCCACCTCGTTGTAGGTGGTCAGGATTGCGGCGGTGTTCTGCGCGTCTTTCAGGCGGCGGGCGATGGTCTGGCGCAGGCGGGTCATCTTGACCCGTTCTTCGCGCGCGGCATCTTCGGCGGCCACGGGTGCACGCGGGGCGGCGGCGGGGGCAGAGGGGGACGGGGCCGATGCGGCGGTGGCCACGGCCTTGGCCACGTCTTCCTTCATCACCCGGCCGTCGCGGCCCGACCCCTGGACCTGATCCGGCGAGACACCGGCTTCGGCCATTGCCTTCTTGGCCGAAGGCGCGTCTTCGACATCCTTGCCGTCCGATTTCGCGGGGGCCGCGGCGGGCGCTTCCGCGGCGGGGGCGGCAGCAACACCGGCACCGTCCGAGGACATCACCGCCAGCTTGGCAGAAGCCTCGACCGTGTCGCCCTCTTGCGCGATGATCTCGGCCAGGACGCCGCTGGCGGGGGCGGGCACTTCGACGCTGACCTTGTCGGTCTCAAGCTCGCAGAGCATTTCGTCCTGGGCCACCGTATCGCCGACCTTCTTGAACCAGGTCGAGACCGTCGCCTCGGAGACGCTTTCGCCCAGGGTCGGCACCATCACGTCGATGGACTTGCCGCCGCTGGCGGGGGCTGCGGTTTCGGTCTTGGCCTCTTGCGCGCGTTCTTGCGGCTGGGTCGCCCCGGCCTCGCCGGATTCCGCGATATTGGCCAGAAGGGCGTCGACGCCCACGGTCTGGCCTTCTTCGGCAACGATATCGGACAGGACGCCGGCGGCGGGCGAGGGCACCTCGACCGTCACCTTGTCGGTTTCCAGCTCACAGAGCATTTCATCGACCGCAACGCTGTCACCGGGTTTCTTGAACCAGGTGGCGACGGTGGCCTCGGTCACGGATTCGCCAAGGGTGGGGACGCGAACTTCGGTTGGCATGAACTTACTTTCCTTCGATCGTCAGCGCCTGGTCAACCAGCGCTTTTTGTTGGGCTTTGTGTTGCGAGGCAAGGCCGGTCGCCGGCGAGGCACTGGCCGAACGGCCGACATAGACCGGGCGCTTGTGCTTGGCCTTGATCCGGTTCAGCACCCATTCGAGGTTGGGCTCCATGAAGGTCCAGGCGCCCTGGTTCTTGGGCTCTTCCTGGCACCAGACCACCTCGGCCTGCTTGAACCGCTCCAGTTCCTTGACCGCCGAGATCGCCGGGAAGGGATAGAACTGCTCGAACCGCATCAGGTACACATCGTCGATGCCGCGGGCGTCGCGCTCTTCCAGCAGGTCGTAGTAAACCTTGCCCGAGCACATCACGACGCGCTTGATCTTGTCGTCGGGCTGAAGCTTGGTGTCCGAATTGCCGGTCTGGGCGTCGTCCCAGAGCACGCGGTGGAAGGACGATCCCGTGGTCATTTCATCCGCCCTGGAGACCGCCAGCTTGTGCCGCAGAAGCGACTTCGGCGTCATCAGGATAAGCGGTTTGCGGAAGGTCCGGTGGATCTGGCGCCGCAGGATGTGGAAGTAGTTGGCCGGCGTGGTGCAATTGGCCACGATCCAGTTGTCCTGGCCGCACATCTGCAGGAAGCGCTCAAGCCGGGCGGAGGAGTGCTCCGGTCCCTGGCCCTCGTAGCCATGCGGCAGCAGGCAGACGAGGCCCGACATCCGCAGCCACTTGGATTCGCCCGAGCTGATGAACTGGTCGAACATGATCTGCGCGCCGTTGGCGAAATCGCCGAACTGGGCTTCCCACATCACCAGCGCGTTGGGTTCGGCCAGCGAATAGCCGTATTCGAACCCGCTGACCGCGTATTCCGACAGGGCGCTGTCGATCACGTCATAGCGCGATTGCCCTTCGCGGATGTTGTTGAGCGGGTAGTACCGTTCTTCCGTGTCCTGGTTGATGATGCCGGAGTGGCGCTGCGAGAAGGTGCCGCGGGTCGAATCCTGCCCCGACAACCGCACCGGGTAGCCCTCGGTCAGCAGCGAACCGAAGGCCAGGGCCTCGGCGGTGGCCCAGTCAAAGCCCTTGCCGCTGTTGAACATTTCCTTCTTGGCATCAAGGATGCGGCTTACCGTGCGATGCACCGGGAAACCTTCGGGCAGGCGGGTCAGCGCATCGCCGACCTCTTTCAGAGTCTCGGGCTTGATCGCGGTTTCGCCGCGCTGGTAATCCGCTTCGTCCTGGCGGTCGAGATGCGACCACTTGCCATCCAGCCAGTCGGCCTTGTTGGGTTTGTAATCCTTGCCGGCCTCGAACTCTTCGTTCAGATGCGCCTGGAAGGCGGCCTTCATGTCCTCGATCTCGCCCTCGGGGATCAAGCCATCCTTGACCAGCCGGTCGGTATAGAGCGTCAGCGTTGTCTTCTGCTTCTTGATCTTCTTGTACATGATCGGGTTGGTGAACATCGGCTCGTCGCCTTCGTTGTGCCCGAACCTGCGATAACAGAAGATGTCGATGACCACGTCCTTGTGGAACTTCTGGCGGAACTCGGTCGCCACCTTGGCGGCATGCACCACCGCTTCCGGGTCGTCGCCGTTGACGTGGAAGATCGGCGCTTCCACCACCAGCGCGTTGTCGGTGGGATAGGGCGATGAGCGCGAGAAGTGCGGCGCCGTGGTAAAGCCGATCTGGTTGTTGACCACGATATGGATGGTGCCGCCGGTCTTGTGACCGCGCAGGCCGGACAGGGCGAAACATTCCGCCACCACGCCCTGGCCGGCAAAGGCCGCATCGCCGTGCAGCAGCACCGGGATCACCTGGCTGTGGGTGTCGTCGTTCAACTGGTCCTGCTTGGCGCGCGCCTTGCCCAGAACCACCGGGTTCACCGCTTCCAGGTGCGAGGGGTTGGCGGTCAGCGACAGGTGTACGGTGTTGCCGTCAAACTCGCGGTCCGACGAGGCGCCGAGGTGGTATTTCACATCGCCCGAGCCGTCGACGTCCTCGGGTTTGAAGCTGCCACCCTGGAATTCGTTGAAGATCGCCTTGTAGGGCTTCTGCAGCACGTTGGCCAGCACCGAGAGGCGGCCACGGTGCGGCATGCCGATGACGATGTCGCGGACCCCAAGCGCGCCGCCGCGCTTGATGATCTGCTCCATCGCCGGGATCAGGCTTTCACCGCCATCAAGACCGAAGCGCTTGGTGCCCATGTATTTGACGTGCAGGAATTTCTCGAAGCCCTCGGCCTCGACCATCTTGTTCAGGATCGCCTTGCGGCCCTCGCGGGTGAAGGTGATTTCCTTGTTGTAGCCTTCGATCCGTTCCTTGAGCCAGGCGCTCTGTTCCGGGTCGGAGATATGCATGTACTGCAGCGCGAAGGTGCCGCAATAGGTCCGCTTCACGATCTCGACGATCTGCCGCATCGAGGCGATCTGCAGCCCCAGCACGTTGTCGATGAAGATCGGCCGGTCCATGTCGGCACCGGTGAAGCCATAGGTCTTGGGGTCCAGCTCGGGGTGCGCGGTCTCTTCGCGCAGGCCCAGCGGATCAAGATCGGCAGCCAGGTGGCCCCGAATACGGTAGGCTCGGATCAGCATCAGCGCCCGGATACTGTCCAGCACGGCGCGCTGGATCTGGTCGTCGGTCAGCTCGATACCGGCGGCCTTGGCCTTTTCGGTGATCTTCTTGCCGGCGGCTTTCGCCTCGACCGGCGGGGCGGGCCATTCGCCGGTCAGCGCACCGGTCAGGTCATCGCCGGGCTGCGGCGGCCAGTCGCTGCGCGCCCAGGACGGCCCCTGTGCCTCTTTCTTCACGTCCAGTTCCGCATCGCCCAACTGGCGGAAGAATTCCTGCCAGGCCTCATCCACGGACGCGGGGTCATTGGCGTATCGGGCATAAAGCTGGTCGAGGTATTCCGCGTTGTGCCCCTGCATGAAGCTTGAGGCGTGGAAAAGGTCGTTGGGGCTTTGGTCGGTCATCTTGGCACCTTTGGCGAACGTGAACCGGTTGTCTTTCATTGGGCAGGGCGGGGTTGCCCCCGCCTTACCATAGGATCATTTCTGACGGGTGACAGGGTCAGCCCTTGTCAATCGCCTCTTTCACGGCCTCACCCAGCGTTGCCGGGCTGTCGGCGACCACGATTCCGGCAGAACGCATCGCTTCGATCTTGTCGTCAGCGCCGCCCTTGCCACCGGCGACGATCGCGCCGGCGTGACCCATGCGGCGGCCCGGAGGTGCGGTGCGACCTGCGATGAAGCCCGCGGTGGGTTTCCAACGGCCCTTCTTCTTCTCATCGGCCAGGAACTGCGCGGCTTCTTCTTCTGCCGAGCCACCGATTTCACCGATCATGATGATCGAGGTGGTTTCGTCATCGGCCAGGAACATCTCCAGCACGTCGATATGCTCGGTCCCCTTGATCGGGTCGCCGCCGATGCCCACGGCGCTGGACTGGCCCAGGCCCATGTCGGTGGTCTGCTTGACCGCCTCATAGGTCAAAGTCCCCGAGCGCGAGACAACACCAACAGAGCCACGCTTGTGGATGTGGCCCGGCATGATGCCGATCTTGCAGGCGTCGGGCGTGATGACACCGGGGCAGTTCGGGCCGATCAGCCGCGAGCCCGAGGTCTCCAGTGCGCGCTTCACCCGCATCATGTCGAGTACCGGAATGCCCTCGGTGATGCAGACGATCAGCTCCATCTCGGCGTCGATGGCTTCGAGGATCGAGTCGGCCGCGAAGGGCGGCGGGACATAGATCACCGATGCATTGGCTTCCGTAACGGCCTTGGCCTCATGCACCGAGTTGAAGACCGGCAGGTCGAGATGCGTCATGCCGCCTTTGCCCGGGGTGACGCCGCCGACCATCTTGGTGCCATAGGCGATGGCCTGTTCAGTGTGGAAGGTACCCTGCGAGCCGGTGAGGCCCTGACAGATCACCTTGGTGTTTTCGTCTACGAGGACTGCCATGTGAAGGAGTCTCCTTGTCGTGTTCGTAGGGTGGGTTTCTGAACCCACCATGATCCGGGGAAGGTGGGTTCAGAAACCCACCCTGCAATCAGCCTTTGACCGCTTTCACGATCTTCTGGGCGCCATCCTTCAGGTCGTCGGCGGCAATCACGTCAACATCACTGTTGTTGATGATCTCCTTGCCTTTCTCGACGTTGGTCCCTTCGAGACGCACCACCAGCGGCACCTTCAGGCCCACTTCCTTGACCGCGGCAATCACGCCTTCGGCGATCACGTCGCAGCGCATGATGCCGCCGAAGATGTTGACCAGGATGCCTTTGACCTGCGGGTCCGAGGTGATGATCTTGAACGCCTCGGTCACCTTCTCCTTGGTGGCACCGCCGCCCACATCGAGGAAGTTGGCCGGCTCGGCACCGTAGAGCTTGATGATGTCCATCGTCGCCATCGCCAGGCCCGCACCGTTCACCATGCAGCCGATCTCGCCATCCAGCGCGATATAGTTGAGGTCGTACTTCGACGCCTCCAGCTCCTTGGGGTCTTCCTCGGTGGTGTCGCGCAGCTCGGCAATGTCCGGGTGGCGATAGACCGCGTTGCCGTCAAAGCCCATCTTGGCATCAAGGCATTTCAGATCACCGCCGTCGGTCACGATCAGCGGGTTGATCTCCAGCATCTCCATGTCCTTCTCGATGAACAACTTGTAGAGAATGCCCATCAGCTGGACGCATTGCTTCACCTGCTTGCCTTCAAGGCCGAGGTTGAAGGCGATGCGACGGCCGTGGAACGCCTGGTAGCCGGTGGCCGGATCGACAGCAAAGCTCAGGATCTTTTCGGGGGTCTCGGCCGCGACTTCTTCGATGTCCATGCCGCCCTCGGTGGAGCAGACAAAGGACACGCGGCTGGTTTGGCGGTCCACCAGCAGCGCAAGGTAAAGCTCGGTCTCGATGCCCGAACCGTCCTCGATATAGATGCGGTTGACCTGCTTGCCCGCCGGGCCGGTCTGATGCGTGACCAGCGTGCGGCCCAGCATCTTCTTGGCTTCCTCGGCGGCTTCCTCGACCGACTTGGTCAGGCGCACACCGCCCTTTTCGCCGGCGGTGGCTTCCTTGAAGCTGCCCTTGCCGCGGCCACCTGCGTGGATCTGGGCCTTGACCACCCAGAGCGGGCCATCCATCTCGCCAGCCTTCGATTTGGCTTCTTCTGCCTTCAACACCACGCGCCCGTCCGATACCGGAGCGCCGTAGCTGCGAAGCAGAGCCTTCGCCTGATACTCATGAATGTTCATGGATCATCTGTCCCGTCTTGCTGCAATTACCCCTGATTGGCACGACATCGCCCGACAGCTAAATGACATTTTGCCGCAAATGGGGTGTTAGCGCTGTATTTTCGAGGTTTGTGATCACACCCGGAAATCGTGTGATCACAAAAAAATCCACAACGCGGCGCCCCGCCCGGGATCACGGCGAATCAGGGGACGTCCAGACCCTGGGTGGCGGCTGTCCAGACGGTTTTTCAGGCGACCGGGCCGATGAACGCGCGGTTGACCCTTGCCCGGGGCGGTCTCATGGTAAGGCATGGTCGTTTTCCGGGATGGTCCCGGCGCTGTCGACAGGAGCCCGCAACATGTCCCACACTTGGGCCGTCGTGATGACCGCCAAGGAACCCGCGCAGCTGGTGCTGGCCAATGTTGGCTGGCACCTGGGCACCGGCGCGTCAGAGGTGCATGTATACCTCGACGACCCGGAAGACCCGGTGGCCGACCTGTTGCAGGACGTGCCCGGCGTCTTTGCCACCCGCTGTGACAAGGCCCATTGGCGCGCCACCGCGCCCGGCAAGCGCCGCCCCGACTCGCACCGCAAACGACAGGGGCTGAACGCAGAACAGGCGATGGCGCGGGCGGGCACCGATTGGCTCGTTCACCTGGATGCCGACGAATTCCTCTGGCAGGACCGCCCGCTGGGCGCGGAAATGGCCGCGGTGCGCGAATTGGACTGCGAGCTGCATTTCGCGGTGCACGAACGGTTGTTTCCGCGCGACGCACCGGTGCCACAGATCTTTTCCGGCGCTTTCCGCACCTCGACCAAGGCGCTGAACCGCCGGACCGACGGGATCGATAATGACGCGGTGATCTTCGGCACCCTGGCGCCGGTGCTCAACAACGGGGTGCTGGCCCATTCTGCCGGCAAACACGCCGCCCCCACCGACAGTGATTTCCGCCCCGGGCTGCACTGGTCCTACCGCGGCAAGGGCAGGGACCGGGCGCAGAGGTATCATTCCACCTCGACCCGGCTTCTGCACTTCGATGGGCTGACGCGCCTGCACTGGCTGTCGAAACTGATCCGCTACCGCGATGTGAACCCCGAGTTGATCAAGCTGCCGCTGCACCGGTTGGCCCAGATCGGCGTCTACCAGGACATCGCGGGCGATCCGGCTGCCCTGGCTGAATACCACCGCGAATTGCGCGAACCCGATGCCGCCGCCCTTGCCCGCCTGCGCACCTTCGGACTGCTGTTTGAACCGGCCTTCGACCCGGCCCCGACGATCCAGCGCGTACTGGGATACCTCCCCGACCTCACGCCCGAAACCTTCGACGCCGACCTGCGCGCCCGCCTGCCACAATTGCCCTGACCCCGGGTCTTCTCTGGTTCGAAAATATCCTGGGGGAGTCCCGCAGGGACGGGGGCAAAGCCCCCAGCCTGTCGGCGCGCGAGAGGCGCGACGACACGAAAAAAGGGCGCCCCGCAGGACGCCCCCCAAAATCTCACAGTGCCGCCGGATCAGGCCAGCGTGCTGTCGATGCCCTTGCAGGCCTCGACCAGGCCCTTGACGGCCTTGACCGAAGCGTCGAACATTTCCTGTTCCTGCTTGTTCAGCTTGATGTTGACGATCTTCTCGATGCCACCGGCGCCGATCACGGTCGGCACGCCGACATACATGCCGTTCAGGCCGAACTCGCCATCGCAATAGGCCGCGCAGGGCAGAACGCGTTTCTGGTCTTTCAGATAGGCTTCCGCCATCTCGATCGCCGAAGTCGCAGGCGCATAGAAGGCCGAGCCGGTCTTCAGCAGGCCAACGATCTCGGCGCCGCCGTCACGGGTGCGCTGCACGATGGCGTCCAGCTTCTCCTGTGTGGTCCAGCCCATCTCCACCAGGTCGGGCAGCGGGATGCCGGCGACGGTGGAATAACGCACAGACGGCACCATCGTGTCGCCGTGGCCGCCGAGCACAAAGGCGGTGACGTCCTTCATCGAGACGTCGAATTCGGACGCCAGGAAGTGGCGGAAGCGGGCGCTGTCCAGCACCCCGGCCATGCCACAGACCTTGTTCGCGGGCAGGCCCGAGAATTGCTGCAGTGCCCAGACCATCGCGTCGAGCGGGTTGGTGATGCAGATGACAAATGCGTCGGGGGCATTGTCGCGGATGCCTTCGCCGACCGATTTCATGACTTTCAGGTTGATGCCCAGAAGGTCATCGCGGCTCATGCCCGGCTTGCGCGGCACACCGGCGGTGACGATGCAGACATCCGCACCGGCGATGTCGGCGTAATCCTGGGTGCCTTTCAGCGCGGCGTCAAAGCCTTCCGAGGGGCCGGATTCCGCGATGTCGAGCGCCTTGCCTTCGGGGGTGCCTTCGGCGATGTCGAACAGGACGACATCGCCCAGTTCCTTGAGAGCAACGAGGTGGGCAAGCGTGCCACCGATCTGTCCCGCGCCGATCAGGGCGATCTTGGGTCTGGCCATGGATTTTTCTCCGCTCCGGTCAAATTTGGTCGATTGGGTAGAGCGGATTTCCGGTTCTTGCAAGGGCGCTGCAATGCGGCGAAGCTCCTTGCGGCTCTGGATGCCGCGCCGCGATAGCGCTAAAGACGCAACAACTCGGGCAGTTAAGCAGGTTGGACATGATTGAATTCACACCTGAATTTTTCGCTCTCGCCCTGCCTGCGGTGGTCTTTGCCGGGATCTCCAAGGCCGGTTTCGGATCCGGCGCGGCCTTTGCGAGTTCTTCGATTCTGGCGCTTGTGCTGCCGCCGGGGCAGGCGCTGGGCATCATGTTGCCGCTGTTGATGCTGGTGGATGTGGCCAGCCTGAAACCCTATTGGAAACGCTGGTCCTGGCCCGAGTCCCGGGCGATGATCCTGGGTGGGTTGCCCGGCGTGGCCCTTGGCGCCGCGCTATATCGGGTGACCGACGATGACGTGATCCGGCTGTTGATCGGGATGATTTCGCTTGGGTTCGTGGCCTGGCAGATCAGCGTCCGACAAGGCTGGATCCGGTTGGGGGGCCGTCCGCTGCCGAAACGTGGCGGGTACTGGGCCGGGCTGGTCGCGGGGTTCACCAGCTTTGTCAGCCACGCAGGCGGACCGCCCGCCGCCGTCTATCTTTTGGGGCGGCAGATGGACAAGACCTCGTACCAGGCGACAACCGTGCTGGTGTTCTGGGCCATCAACCTGTTCAAGTTCGTGCCCTACAGCTTTCTCGGCATCTTCACGCTGCAGACCTTTCTCGCCGATCTCTACCTCGCCCCCGCCGCGCTGATCGGCGCCTGGTTGGGCGTCAGGGCGCATTACTGGTTCCCGGATCGCGCCTTTTTTGCACTGGCCTACGTGTTGCTGAGCGTCACCGGGGTGAAGCTGATCTGGGATGCGGTGATCTAGGGGGCGTTAAATCACGCACCCTATGGGTCAGGCATCCTCGCCCGAGGCAGGCAGAGCCTCGGCCGTGGCCTCAAAGGCCTGGCCGCTGGCCAGCAGGCAGGTCGTGCCATTGGCCAGCGTGACCGTGATGGTCCAGGTTCCGGTCTCGGGCGAGGCAAAAACCTCGACCACGGCGTTGTTGCCGCCCAGGCCGATCGACTGGCGCGATTCACCGAATTTCTGTGCCAGCCGTTCGACCACGTTGTCGCGGGGTGCGCAGTTGTGCGTGCCCTGGGCCTGCAGTTGCGATGCCGCCAGAAGTGCTGCGCCGGCGCTGAGCGCCAATGTCATGTCACGAAGTTTCATCGGTCCGGTCCCTTCGGTTCGCGCAGCCGCCTGCGCCTGGGGTTGCGCCGACGCCCTATGGCGTGGCCGTGACAAGACACTGCCGCAAAAGGGTTAATGTCGGCGTAAACCGGGCGAACGTTGCGTGATGACGGGCCGTTTCTGCGCTGCGGCAAATTTCCCCTTGAACTTTTCATCAAACAATGACCCTAATCCGCGCAACATTATTTCAGGACGGGAGTCACCCATGGACATGCGCGCGCGCCCCTATCGCTCGGTTCTCTACATTCCGGGCTCCAAGACCCGGGCGCTGGACAAGGCCCGCACCTTGGCCGTCGATGCGATCATCTTCGACCTCGAGGACGCGGTGTCGATCGAGGAAAAGGTCAAGGCCCGCGACACGCTTGCCACGGCGCTGGGTGAGGGCGGTTATGGCGCGCGGATGAAGATGGTGCGGATCAACGGGCTGGACACCGAATGGGGCCGTGCCGATGCCGAGGCCGTGGCGAAAATGCAGCCCGATGCGGTGCTTTTGCCCAAGGTGGGCTCCGCCGCCGATCTGGATGCGCTGGCCGAAATCACCGGCGATCTGCCGATCTGGGCGATGATGGAGACCCCGGCGGGCATGCTGCACGCCGAGGAAATCGCCGCCCACCCGAAGCTTGCCGGTTTCATCATGGGCACCAACGATCTGGCCAAGGAATTGCAGTGCCGCTTCCGGCCCGACCGGATGCCGATGCTGACCTCGCTTCAGCTTTGCCTGCTGGCCGCCAAGGCGCATGGGGTGGTGATTGTTGACGGGGTCTACAACGCCTTCAAGGATGACGAGGGCCTGCGCGCCGAATGCGAACAGGGCCGCGACATGGGCATGGATGGCAAGACGCTGATCCACCCGGCGCAGGTCGATGTGGCCAACGCGGTCTTTGCGCCCTCGGCCGAAGAGCTTGACCTGGCCCAACGCCAGATCGCCGCCTTCCAGGAGGCGGAGGCCGCCGGGCAGGGGGTTGCGGTGGTTGATGGCAAGATTGTCGAGAACCTGCATGTTGCCACGGCGCGCGAGATGCTGGCAAAAGCGGAGGCAATCAAAGCCATCTCAGCGGAGTAAGCCAATGTTCCTTCTCATCCTCGGCCTCGCACTTTGGGTGTTGCCGCATTTCTTCAAGAGACTGCACCCCGAAGCCCGCGCCCGGCTGGGTGACAAGGGCAAGGGGATTATCGCCCTTGTCCTGGCGGTGAGCGTCGTGCTGATGGTGATCGGCTATCGCGCCGCGCCTTTTGTCGATGTCTGGTATCCGCCGTCCTGGGCCGTGCACCTGAACAACCTCATGGTGCTGATCGCGATCTACATGATGTCGCCGGCGCCAAAGAAAGGCCGCCTTCTGTCCGGCATGCGCCATCCGATGCTGGCGGGGTTCAGCCTCTGGGCCGTGGCGCACCTGCTGGTCAATGGCGACCTGGCCTCGGTGATCCTCTTTGGCGGGCTGCTGGCCTGGGCGCTGGCGGAAATGGTGGTGATCAACCGGGCCGAGCCGGAATGGACCGCGCCCGCGCCGGGCAGCTATGCCAAGGACGGGATGTTCCTTGTCGGGTCCATCGTGCTTCTGGGCGTGATCGGCTATATCCACGGGCTTGTCGGCCCGTCGCCGTTCGGGGGATGAGAGGATGAAACTCTATCGTTTCCTGACATCCGACGACACTTCGGCCTTTTGTCACAAGGTGACTGCCGCGCTCAATCAGGGATGGGCGCTGCACGGTGACCCGACCTATGGCTATGACCACGCCAATGGCGTGATGCGCTGTGGCCAGGCGGTGACCAAGGAGGCCGACGGCACCTATACCCCCGATCTCAAACTGGGAGAGCAATGAATGGCCAAAACCAATCCGGGCCGGTTTTTCGAAGATTACACGCTGGGCGAGGTGATCCGCCACGCGGTGCCGCGCACCGTTTCGGGCGGTGAGCGGGCGCTCTATCACGCGCTTTATCCCGCCCGCCACGCGCTTTATTCTTCAGATGAATTCGCCCGGGCCTCGGGCCTGCCTGCCGCGCCGATCGACGATCTGGCGGCGTTTCACGTGGTCTTTGGCAAGACGGTGCCCGACATCTCGCTGAACGCCGTGGCCAACCTGGGTTATGCCGAGGGCAACTGGCGCCTGCCGGTCTATCCCGGCGATACGCTGCGCTCGGAATCCGAGGTGATCGGCCTCAAGCAGAATTCCAACGGCAAATCCGGCGTGGTCTATGTGCGCACCCGCGGGCTGAACCAGCGCGACGAGGTTGTGATGGACTATGTCCGCTGGGTCATGGTTCGCAAGAACGACCTCGACGCCCCAGCGCCCGAGACGGTCATCCCCGAGTTGCAAAAGGTGATCCCGGCAGAGGCATTGGTGATCCCCGAGGGCCTTGATTTTACCAGCTATGATTTCACTCTCGCAGGTGAGCCGCACCGCTGGGGCGACTACGAGATCGGCGAAACCATCGACCATGTCGATGGCGTCACCATCGAAGAGGCCGAGCACATGCTGGCCACGCGCCTCTGGCAGAACACCGCCAAGGTGCATTTCGACGCCACATTCCGCCCGGATGGCCAGCGGCTGATCTATGGCGGGCACGTGATTTCGATGGCCCGCGCGCTGTCGTTCAACGGGTTGGCCAATGCGCAGATGATCGTCGGTCTGAACGGCGGGGCGCATGCCAACCCCTGTTTCTCCGGCCTGACGGTCAAGGCCTGGTCCGAGGTGCTGGACAAGGCCGAGACCGCCGCGCCGGGCGTTGGCGCGATCCGGCTGCGGTTGGTGGCGACCAGCGGCGGCGATGCCTTCACGCTCAAGGGCGAAGACGGCAAATACCTGCCGCATGTGCTGCTGGATCTGGATTACTGGGCCTTGATGCCCCTCTAGACAGGGCAGGGGGGCGGTGTCGCTGCCCCCGTCACCCCAGGCGAGCGGCAAGCTCTTGGATGACGTCGTGAACGCGGCTGAGCCTTGCGCTGGGTGCGCGACCCTTGCGGGATATGGACCACAGCTCGTGGTGCAGCGGTTCCGGCAGGCGGGCGATCTTGACACGGTCCGCCCCGGCAAAGGCGGCAAGCCCGCTGCGCGGCAAAAGCGTATAGCCCAGGCCCCTGGCCACCGGCAGGGGTATCTGACCGATCTGGTTCACATAGGTGCGCAGGTGCAATCGGTCGGCGCCGGTGAAGGCTTCGGGGAAATTGCGCGAAAACAGATCGTTTGCATAGTTTCGGACATCGGGATGAGCGACCAGCCCCAGCGCTTCGAGCGTGTCGAAGCGTACCGGGTCCTCCGTGTCGGAGGGCAGCACGAGACAGAGCTCCTCCTGCCCGATCCGCCGCGCCTGGATGCGGGGATGGCCCGGGTCTTCGGCAATGACGCCCAGGTCGAAACCCCCGTCGAGCACGCCGGCAAGGACGCGGTCCTGCGGTGCGGCTTCAAGATGGATGGCCAGGCGCGGGGCATGCTGCATCATGGCGATGGCACGGGGATAGAACAGCATCGCAAAGCTGCCCGAGCAGGCAAGCCGCACCTCGCCCACATCCGGATCATCCCGCGCGATGTCATCGCGCAATGCCCTTTCCTCGACCCGGCGTGACAGCCCGAGATCGCGCACCGCCTCACCGGCGGCTGTCAGGGTAAAGCTCTTGCCGTCCTGCGCGATCAACTGTTGCCCCAGCTGGCGCTCAAGCTTGCGCAGATGCTGCGACACGCCCGGCTGCGTCATGTTCAGCCGGGCGGCGGCCCGGGTGAAGTGACCTTCCTCGGCGAGAACGGTGAAGGTTTCGATCCAGGTGGCGTTGAGCATAATCATAACAGTTCGTTTTCATATATATGAGAAATGATAATTTCACAGGCGTGCCCCGGCTGTCTAGATCCCGATCAGCGTCAAACAACAGGAGATCAACATGACACCCGCCCCCCGCACCTTTTCGCACATCGGCCTGTCCGTGCCGGACGTGGATGCCGCCGTGACATTCTATTCCGAGGTCATGGGCTTCTATGTGCTGATGCAGCCGAGCGAAGTTGTCGAAGACGACAGCGCCATCGGCCTGATGTGCACCGATGTATTCGGGCCGGGCTGGCAGCGCCTGCGCATTGCGCATCTGTCGACCGGTGATGGCATCGGGATCGAGCTATTCGAATTTGCCGGAAACCATCCGCCAGAGGACAATCTCGATTTTCGCCGCCACGGAACCTTCCACTTCGCGATCCAGGACCCCGACCTGGAAGGACTGCTGCAAAAGATCATTGCGGCGGGCGGCAAGCAGCGAATGCCCGTGCGTGAATACTTCCCCGGCGAGAAACCCTATCGCATGGTTTACGTCGAAGACCCCTTTGGCAACGTGTTCGAGCTTTACAGCCACAGCTATGAGCTGACCTATTCCGCCGGGGCCTATTCCTGACGGCGACATGACGGTCCGGGTTTGCAGGTTTGACCTGGCGAATTCGGACCGACAGCTTCCTTGCCGCAACTTCAACCCGCCGTAATTGTGATCACAAAATCATCATTTGTGACCGCTAACAGATATCTTAGTGTTTTTGACAGGTTAATTTCGCCGCAATCCCCGCTGAGTCGCGTCGTTTTCTGCACAGCAGCGCAAATGTGATCACTGGTCCGGAGACTGTGATCACAAAACCGGAAAAAATCCACCGATTGCGCCAAAAAACCGCGCCCCTTTGACCTCGGGCAAGGTGACAGCGCGCGAAAAATCACTATCACAGTAGGCAAGAGAACCGAAAGGAACCGGCATGGCTGATGTGAACCGGGGCAACCGCCCGCTCTCTCCCTTCATGATTGGCCCGTATTATCGGCCACAGATTACCTCGATTTCCTCGATCATGGTGCGCATTACCGGCATCGCCTCGCTCGGGACCGCCTTCTTGATTGTCTGCTGGCTTCTGGCCGCGGCCACGTCGGACGCGGCCTTTGGCGTGGTGAACGGTTTCCTGACCAGCTGGTTCGGCGACCTGCTGATGCTGCTGGCCTCCTGGGCGATCTGGTATCACATGCTGGGTCGGCTGCGGCACGTGATCTGGGACTTTGGCTACTGCCTCGACATCAAGACATCCGAAGCGATGGGCTGGGGCATGTTCATTGCCGCGACCATGCTCGCGCTGTTGACCGCCATCGTGCTTTAAGGAGGCTGACATGAACTTCATGACCGACCGCAAACGCGCCGAAGGGCTGGGCTCTGGCAGCGAAGGCACGCAGCATCACTGGAAGATGATGGTCACCTCCATGTGTCTCGTGATCCTCGTGCCGCTTTTCGTCTTTACCTGGGGCAATATCCTGGGCGGCACCCGCGAAGAGGTGATGGCCGCCTTCTCGCGTCCCTTCCCGGTGCTGGTCACCGCGCTGGGTCTGCTTGTCGGGCTCTACCACATCAACATGGAAGTCGACGAGGCGGTCGAGGACTACGTCCACGGCATGGCGCGCAAGCTGACCCTCGTGGCGGTCAAGGCGCTGACCTATACGCTGATGGCGATTGCCGTCTTCGCCCTCTTGAAACTCGCCCTCTGAGCCGACGCGCGAGAAGGATACCTTACGATGACAGCTGCTTACGAATACGAGACGCATGATTATGACGTCGTGGTGGTGGGCGCCGGTGGCGCCGGCCTGCGCGCGACGCTGGGCATGGCGGAACAGGGCCTGCGCACCGCATGTGTGACCAAGGTCTTCCCGACCCGGTCGCACACCGTTGCCGCCCAGGGCGGCATTGCCGCGTCACTGTCGAACATGGGCCCCGACCACTGGCAGTGGCACATGTACGACACGGTGAAAGGCTCTGACTGGCTGGGCGACACCGACGCGATGGAATACCTCGCCCGCTCCGCCCCGGCGGCGGTTTACGAGCTTGAGCATTACGGCGTGCCATTCTCGCGCACGGAAGAGGGCAAGATCTACCAGCGCCCCTTCGGCGGCCACACCACCGAGTTCGGGGAAGGCCCCGCGGTCCAACGCACCTGCGCCGCCGCCGACCGCACCGGCCACGCCATCCTGCACACGCTTTATGGCCAGTCGCTCAAGAACAACGCCGAGTTCTACATCGAATATTTCGCCATCGACCTGCTGATGGAGGACGGCCAGTGCAAGGGCGTGCTCTGCTGGAAGCTCGACGACGGCACCATGCATGTCTTCAACGCCAAGATGGTGGTGCTGGCGACCGGCGGCTATGGCCGCGCCTATTTCTCCGCCACCTCGGCCCATACCTGCACCGGCGACGGCGGCGGCATGGTGGCCCGCGCGGGCCTGCCGCTGGAAGACATGGAATTCGTCCAGTTTCACCCCACCGGCATCTACGGCTCCGGCTGCCTGATCACCGAAGGCGCGCGGGGCGAGGGCGGCTACCTCACCAACTCCGAGGGCGAGCGGTTCATGGAGCGCTATGCGCCCCAGTACAAGGACCTGGCGCCGCGCGACTATGTCTCCCGCTCGATGACCATGGAAATCCGCGAAGGCCGCGGCGTGGGCGAAGAGGGCGATCACATCCACCTCAACCTCTCGCACCTGCCCGCCGAGGCGCTGGCCGAACGCCTGCCCGGCATTTCGGAGTCGGCCAAGATCTTCGCCGGTGTCGACGTCACCAAGGAGCCGATCCCGGTCCTGCCCACCGTGCACTACAACATGGGCGGGATCCCGACGAATTACTGGGGCGAAGTGCTGAATCCCACTGCGGATGACCCGCATGCCGTCGTACCGGGCCTGATGGCGGTGGGCGAGGCGGGCTGCGCCTCGGTGCATGGCGCCAACCGCCTCGGCTCCAACTCGCTGATCGACCTCGTGGTCTTTGGCCGCGCCGCCGCGATCCGCGCGGGCAAGGTGGTGGACCCCGAAACCGCCGTGCCGACTGCGCCGAAGGATCAGATCGACAAGGCCTTTGACCGTTTCGACGGGCTGCGCAATGCCAAGGGCGGCACGCCCACCGCCGAGCTGCGGCTGGAAATGCAGAAGACCATGCAGCGTGACGCCGCCGTCTTCCGCACCGCCGAGACCCTGAAGCAGGGTGTCGAGGCCATGACCGAGATCGCCGGCAAGCTGGACGATCTGCATGTCACCGACACCACGCTGGTCTGGAACTCCGACCTGATGGAGACGCTGGAGCTGACCAACCTGATGCCCAACGCGCTGGCCACCATTGTCGGCGCCGAGGCGCGGACCGAAAGCCGGGGCGCCCATGCGCACGAGGACCACCCGACACGCGACGATGAAAACTGGCGCGTCCACACCATCGCGAAGGTGGATGGCAACAAGGTGGACCTGTCCTATCGCCCGGTCGTCACCGATCCGCTGACCACCGAAGACGAAGGCGGCATCGAGCTCAAGCGCATCGCGCCCAAGGCACGGACGTTCTGATGACCACCGCGCAGCCTCGCAAGACCGTGTACTTTCACGTCGGCCTGCCCAAGACGGGCACGACGACGGTACAGGCCATGCTGCGCGAAAACGCCGGGCGGCTCGCGGACGAGGGGCTGTACGTGATGTGCACCGACCCGCTGCTGCGTGCCGTCAATCGGCAGGCGGGGCGGATCTGCAAGTATGGCGCCAGCGACCTTGCCGCGCGGTTTCGCCTTGCGCTGGCCGCGCGTCGTCTGGCCAGTGCGTTGAAAGCGGTGCCGCAACAGCGGGTGCTCGTCTCGGACGAAAACCTGCCTGGTTGGCGGATCGACAACCTGTATCGTCTGCCGTTCGACGCGGGCCCGCGCCTGGTGATGGATGCGCTGCGGGCCGCGTTTCATGATTTCGATGTGCGTTGGATCATGGGCACCCGCGACGCCCAGGCCCACATGCGGTCGGCCCATGTCTTCGTCACCCAGCAAAAGGGCGAGACGGCAGAGTTCGACAGCTGGGCCGCCCGCGTCGGCGAGGCCGGCAAGATCGACCGGCTGGTGTCTGACACCCGCGCCTATTGGGGCGAGGCAGGTCATGTTTTCCGGATGGAAGACGAAGTGGCCGCCGGTGGTCGCTGGGGCCACAACATCCTTGCACAGGCCGGCGTGTCGCAGGCGGTGCTGGATCGCCTGGCGGATGTGGACACCGCCAATTCCGGCGTGCCCAAGGGGCTTCTGCCCTTTGTCCGCCGCGTCAATGCGCTCAATCTCGAAGACGACGCGCGCAAGGCAGTGGTGCAGGTGCTGCGCGACCTTCGCGAAGACGTGATGCTTGCGGCCAACAGCGAAACCGCTGACCAGCACCCCGTTGCCCGAGGGGAGCGCTGATGACCCTCTGTCGCGGTCTCCTTTTGCCGATTGTCCTGGCCACTGGCCTTGTTGCCGGCTGTTCACCGCAAAGCCAGGATCAGCTGGCCCGTGGTGCCGCCAAGTCGGTTGTCGCCCGCGCCGCCACTGAACGTCTGCCGGGGGTGCCGGTGGAACCCTACACCGATTGCATCATCGACAATGCCTCCTCCCGGCAGATCCTGACGCTGGCTGCCGATACCGTGACCGGCCCCACCGCCTCGACCTGGGAGGTCATCTCGGGCATTGCGCGCAAGCCCGCGACTCTTGAGTGTTTCCTGAGGGCCGGCATGTCCGGTATGCTCGGATGAGGGGGAACGCCATGACAACGACAGATACGCCGAATGCTCCGCCGTTTGGCACCTTTGGGCCGTCGCTCTGGACGCGGGCACGTGTCGGGCGGATGGACCTGGGACAGAAGGCCAACGTCTCGGACCGCCGCTTTCGCCGCCTGCGCCGTTGGCTGCGCCGGTCGCGCCCGACGCTGGACATCACCCATCGCGGATTGAACCTTCGGCTCTATCCGGGCGAGAACGTCTGCGACCTGAAGCTCGTCGTCTATGGCGATCATCCCGCGCATGCGGAGCTGGGCCGCGCCGCCGAGGTGCTGAAGACCGCGCGTGTCTATGTGGATGTTGGCGCCAATATCGGCATTTACAGCCTGATTGCGCGCTCTTTGATGCCCGCGCGGGCGCGGCTGGTCGCGTTTGAGCCCGATCCCGTGACCCACGGCAAGCTGTGCCAGAACCTGGCCTTCAACGGCGCGGACAATGTCACCGTGATCAACGCCGCCGTCGGCGCGCGCGAAGAGACGCTGACCCTTTACATGGCGACGAAGAACAACGTTGGCCGCAACACGCTCAAGCCCGAGCTGGGTGGCGGCGGCAAGGGCGTTTCGGTGCCGGTGCGCCCGCTGGCCACCATGCTGGCCGAGGAAGGCGTCACCGCCATCGACCTGATGAAGGTGGACGTCGAAGGCTTTGAAGCCGAGGCCCTGGCCCCCTTTTTCGACACCGCGCCGGAAAGCCTCTGGCCGACCTACCTGATGCTCGAAGTCGTGGCAAAGGCCCACTGGAACACCGACCTGCTCGGTCTCCTGGCGTCCTGCGACTACGACTGTGTTTTTGAGACCCCCGACGACATGCATTTCCGGCGCAATCCTGCGTCCGGCTCCCATTCCCCCGAAAGCGAGAGGTGACCGATGGTACAATTCACGCTCCCCAAGAACTCCCGGATCACCACGGGCAAGACCTGGCCCAAGCCGGAAGGCGCCACCAACGTCCGGAAGTTCCAGATCTACCGCTGGAACGAGGAAGACGGCAAGACCCCGCGGGTCGACACCTATTTCCTCGACATGGACAAATGCGGGCCGATGGTTCTTGATGCGCTGATCAAGATCAAGAACGAGATCGACCCGACGCTGACCTTCCGCCGCTCCTGCCGCGAAGGCATCTGCGGGTCCTGTGCGATGAACATCGACGGGATCAACACCCTGGCCTGTATCTACGGGCTGGACGAGATCACCGGCGACGTGAAGATCTATCCGCTGCCGCACATGCCGGTGGTCAAGGACCTGATCCCCGACCTGACGCATTTCTATGCCCAGCACGCCAGCATCATGCCCTGGCTGGAAACCAAGACCAACCGCCCCGCGAAAGAGTGGAAGCAGTCGATCGAGGACCGCAAGAAGCTTGACGGCCTGTATGAATGCGTGATGTGCGCGTCGTGCTCGACGTCCTGCCCGTCTTACTGGTGGAACGGCGATCGGTATCTTGGACCTGCCGCGCTGCTGCATGCCTATCGCTGGATCATCGACAGTCGCGATGAGGCGACGGGCGAGCGGTTGGACGAGCTGGAAGACCCCTTCAAGCTCTATCGCTGCCACACCATCATGAACTGCGCCAAGACCTGCCCCAAGGGCCTGAACCCGGCCGAGGCAATTGCCCAGATCAAGAAGATGATGGTGGAACGCGCGGTCTGAGGCGCGGCCAACCATCCCTCCATGCTCCTGCCGGTTCTGCTGGCGGGGGCTGGCATTTCCGGGTTCGTCGTGATGCGCCGACTTGCGAGCGCCGCAACCGATTGCGAGGGTAGGCCATGCCCACCGCAACAGGAGCCGCCATGACCACATCCGAGACCGACAACCCGCTGGCCTATCGCTCGGCCGAAGAATTCGCGCGTCTTTGCCGCGTGTTGGGCGACCGGCTTCACTATCTCAACCGGGTGGCCATCGGAGAGAGCAAGTTCGCCTGGGAAATGGCCTCTGCGATCAAGAACCTGGGCAAGGCGCTGGACGCCCGGCTGAAAGACCCGGAGGTGGCCCGGGCCTTTGGCAACGGCTGGGAGGCAGGAACAATGTCCACAGAAGAAAAGCGCGCCTTCCTGGCGCAGCTGATCTTGGACGACCCCCATGCGCCAATCCCCGGGCGCCGCGAAGACGACACTCCGTGATTGTTGTTGCCGGGCTGATCCTGGCCTTTGTCCTTTTGCTGATCTTCTCGCGTCCCGCAACGCGGCAGTGCCGCTGGCGCGAATACCCGAAAGCCGATCACAGCGACTGGCGCTGTGCCTTTTGCGGTGCGGCCACGACGGGCGAAAAGGGCCGCGCGCCAAGGGTTTGCCACCGCGACTGACAGGTCGATGGGCCATGCGTCTGGTGCATCCCGGGTTTTCGTCTTTCTGCGATGACGCCGCGCCGCAGCAAGCCTAGGTTCCCCCCAGGGAGAGGCCAGATTGACATAGAAAGACAACCCGATGTCCAACTCCGAACACGCCAAAGCCGCCCTCGAAGCCCTTGAACAGGCTTGGGCTTATTACACGCCCGAACCGCGGCCAGCCTCGACCGCGCCGGTCTACGAAGACATTCCGCTGGCGGCCTGAACGCAGACCAACCCGCTGTTTTCCGTGTCCGATCCGCATCGCGGGACCGGGCGCGGAAAAAACCTGTGCCGCGTGCGATTTTTCCCTTGATCGAATCCGCCATGCGCTCCATATGCGCGCTCAAGACGCCAACGCACGCGCCTCTGTCGAGGTGGGCAAGCACCCACGCGGTTACGTAGCGACGGTAACGTCTCCCTTGGAACTGAGCGGTCTCACGCCGGGAAACCCCCGGACATGGCCGGGTCTGACTGGAGATGACCAATGAATGCATACGTGACCGGGCTTGACGCCCGCGAAGTCTCTTTTGTTTCCCGCACCGAAGCCTACATCCGCGCCAATGATTTTGCGCGTCCGACGTTGGTCATCGACACCGAGGCCGTCGCCCGGCAATACGCCGCCCTGAGCCAGGGCCTGGGCCGTGCGCGCATCCATTATGCGGTCAAGGCCAACCCGGCGCCGGAAGTGCTGCGCAAGCTGGTGAGCCTTGGCTCGCATTTTGACGCGGCATCCCGGGTGGAGCTTCAGATGTGCCTTGATGCCGGTGCGCGGGCCGATCAGCTGTCCTTTGGCAACACCATCAAGCGTGCCTCCGACATTGCCTGGGCGCATGGGCAGGGGATTGACCTCTTCGCGGTGGATGCCGAGGAAGAGATTGAAAAGATTGCTGAAAACGCGCCGGGCGCGCGGGTCTACCTGCGCATCATCGTCGACGCGACCGAGGCCGAATGGCCGCTGACCCGTAAGTTCGGCTCGGGCCGCGACAAGGCGCTGGCGCTGATCGCGATGGCCAAGGAATACGGTCTGAATCCGGTCGGCCTGTCGTTCCACGTCGGCAGCCAAACGCGCCGCGCCGCGATGTGGGCGCCGATCCTCGACCAGGTGGCCGCCGTCTGGCACGCCGCGAAGGCCGAGGGCCACCAGCTGAGCCTGCTGAACATCGGCGGCGGTTTTCCCGCCTTCTATGGCCGCGAGATCGACGCACCGCTGGAATACGCGGCGGAAGTCATGCGCCTGGTGCATGAGCGTTTCGGCGATGTCGAAGAGATCATGGCAGAGCCGGGTCGTGGCCTGGTGGCCGAGGCGGGCATGATTGCGGCGGAAGTGCTTCTGGTGTCGCGCAAGTCCGAGAATGACCTGCACCGTTGGGTCTATCTCGACATTGGCCGCTTTTCCGGCCTGGCCGAGACCGAGGGCGAGGCGATCCGCTACCAGTTCGTGACCGAACGCGACCTTGAGCCCACCGGCGCCTGCATCCTGGCCGGTCCCTCCTGCGACAGCGCCGACGTGCTGTATGAACGCCAGCCCGTCCAGCTGCCTGTGGGGCTGAAGGCCGGCGACAAGGTGATGATCCGGGCCTGCGGTGCCTATACCTCGACCTATGCCTCGGTCGGGTTCAACGGCTTCCCGCCGCTGGATGTCGTGGCGATCTGAGCTGACCGCAAGACGGGGCGGGTGCGCGCCACAAGGCGCGCCCTTGCCATTCCACCCGTCGCGGTGAAACATCCGGGCAGGAGGTGTTCCATGACCCAAGCCCCATCCGATGCCAAGACCCGGCGCGCCATTCCCCCGGTGATCTGCTACCCGCCCGAAACCCTGCCGGACGCGCAGTTGGAACTGAAGCGTCAGGCCCGCGTTACCGCGACCAAGGTGTCCGAGGTGATCGTCCCCCCGCGTGAGGCGCGCAGCTTCGAGGCGAAGGCCGGCCAGGTCTTTCGCATCACCAGTATCGAGGGGCCGCAGGTCGGCGATCTCAACCTGTGGAACGCTGACGACCTGAACGAGCGGTTCTTTTCCGGCAAGACCCGCGCCCTGCATGGCACCCATGTGACCACCGGCGACCGGCTGTGGTCGAACCTGCCCTACCTGCGGGCGATGGCGACGATCCTTGAGGACACCCTGGACTGGTACGGCATCGACGGTTTCGGCGGCTCGGTGCATGACGTGATCGGCACCCGCTGCGATCCTTATACCGGCAACCTGCTGTCGGGTAGCCAGTATCATCACTGCTGCCATTCCAACCTGACCCGCGCGCTGGCGGAAGTGTCAGAGCTACCGCTGCATGCCTGCGAATTTCATGTCCATGATGTGCTGAATGTCTTCATGTGTACCGGTTTCACCCGAGACACCGGCCAGTATTTCATGAAGGCCAGCCCGGTGCGCCCGGGGGACTACTTCGAGGTCTTCGCCGAGATCGACCTGCTGGGTGCGCTCAGCGCCTGTCCGGGTGGGGATTGCGGGGATGAACATTCCTCGGACGAGGCCGCCTGTCATCCGCTGCTGGTCGAGGTCTTCCAACCGGCGCTGTCCTCGCTGGCCGGCTGGCGCCCGTCGCCGCCGAATGGCTACGACAGGACGCACGGGGTGGCTGATCCATTGATGGATCAGGACTGATCTGTTGACAGATCAGTCGCCGCCCCGGTGGTGACTGATGTGCAACGTGTCAAAGCGCGCGCGCCAGTCGGCGACACGGGTGATCAGCTCGGCACCGCGCGCAGGCAACCAGTCGCGCGGCGCCAGCCGGGGTTCAGGCAAAAGCTGCCTCCAGCGCGATTTCGACCATGTCGCCAAAGCTCTTTTCGCGGTCCTCGCTGGGCAGGGCCTCATGGGTCAGAAGGTGGTCCGAGACGGTCAGCACCGCCAACGCGCGCACCTTGTGCCGGGCCGCCAGGATATAGAGTTCGGCGGCCTCCATCTCGACCCCCAGGATGCCGTGGCGGGTCATCTGCTCGTTCAGGTCGGGGCGTTCGTCGTAGAAGACATCCGAGGAATAGATGCCGCCCACGTGGCAGGGCGCGCTGCGCGCTTCGGCGGCGGCAACGGCGGCCCGCAACAGGCCGAAGTCGGCGCAGGGGGCAAAGTTCAGCTCGCGCAGGATGCCGCGTGACGGGGTCGACAGCGTGGTCGAAGTCATCGCCAGGATCAGGTCGCGGATCTGCACATGCTGTTGCATCGCGCCGCAGGACCCGATGCGGATCAGCGTTTTGGCGCCATATTCGGAGATCAGCTCATTGGCATAGATCGACAGCGAGGGCATGCCCATGCCCGACCCCTGGATGGTGACGCGATTGCCTTTCCACGTGCCGGTATAGCCCAGCATGCCGCGCACCTGGTTGATGCATTTGGCATCGTCAAGAAAGGTCTCGGCGGCCCAGCGCGCGCGGTAGGGATCACCCGGCATGAGAACGGTTTCGGCGATCTCTCCGGGCGCGGCCCCGATATGGATGGTCATGGCATTTCCCCTCGTTGTCGCAACCTGGCGAAGTCTGACACCGGGCTGTCGGGATCACAAGCGGCTTCGGGCAGGTCGGAGAGGGCTAGGAAAGCGGGTGGTTTGCACCTAGGGTTGTGGGAAGGGGAATAATATTGGGAAGGCATGGCAACATGTCGACCTTGGTCTTGGTGATTTGCCTGTCCGTGGGGCTGGCCGGTGTCGTGGCGCTTGGATGGGCGATGGGGCACATCCGGATGCTGCGCAAGGAGCAGACCGGACTGGCGGAGCGTGTCGCCACGCTGAGCGCTGAAAACGCGCGCTTGATGAACATGGTGGAATTTGACGACCTGACCGCCGCGCGATCGCGTCGCTACCTGCGCGAGCTGTTTTCGCGGAAGCGGCAGGACGGGCGAAACGCGATGGTCTTTCTCGACATGGACGAGTTCAAGAGCGTCAATGACGGGTTCGGCCATCGTGCTGGCGATGCCTTTCTGCGCCGTATCGCCGAGACCCTGCGCCAGGAATGTCGCGAAGGCGAAACCCTGTTTCGTCATGGCGGGGACGAGTTCTGTGTCTACCTGCGCCGGGTGGATCTGGTGGAAGCTGTGGCCCGGGCCGAGGCCTTTGTGGCGGCGATTGCCGGGGCCAGCGTGGTGGTGGACGGGGTGACGGTGCGGCGGACCGCCAGCGCCGGGGTGGCGCGGATCGTGACCGGTCAGGACATGATGGGCGCGCTGTATTATGCGGATGAGGCGCTTTACGCCGCCAAGCAGGCGGGCGGCAACACCGTGCGCGTGACCGAGGGCGAGACGCTCAAGACCATGATCGCCCGGCGCACCGGCCCCCGGGCCGAGGACGTGGCCGAGGCGGTGCGGCGCGAAGAGATCACCTATTTCGTGCAGCCGGTCTATGACACGCTGGAGGGCCGGGCCATCGGGGTCGAGGCCCTGATCCGCTGGGTCCGCGGTGATGGCGACGTGCTGCTGCCCGAGAAATTTATCGACGTGATGCACGGCAACTACCACCGCGATTTCACCCCGCCGGTCGAGGTCGCCTCGGACGTGGCGCGCAGCTTTGATGCCGGGCAGGGGGATTTCTATTGTGCGTTCAACATCTCGTCGCGGTTCCTGGAACGGTCGATCGAGGACAACCTGCAATTCAGCAACACCCTGACCCGGGGGCTTGATCCTTCGCGGATTGTCCTTGAGCTGGTGGAAAGCGCGGTGATCCGCAATCCGGAGAAGACCCGCGACCTCCTGCGCGAGTTGCGTGGGCGCGGGCTGCGCATTGCGCTGGACGATTTTGGCACCGGGTTTTCAAACCTGGAACGGTTGCAGGATTACGAGTTCGACATCGTCAAGATCGATCGGCGGTTTGTTCAGGGCATCGGGGCGCAGCGGGCCGATCCGGGGATCCTGCGGGCGATCTTCGAGATGTCGTGTGACATGGGGTTCCGGCTGGTCGCCGAGGGGGTTGAGCACGAACACGAGCTGCGCCGCCTGCAGGACATCGGCATCCACGATGCCCAGGGTTACCTGCTGGGGCGGCCGCAGGAAGTGAGCTATTGGCGCGACCGGATTGCCCAGCCGCTGCCGCCGGGGCTTTGCGTGAAGCGGTCGGCCTGAGGGCACAGGGCAAAGGACGGGGATGTGTGGTGGCTGCCAAGGTCCTGGTGCCGCGCTGTGCCTGTGCCGTGTCGCCCTTTGCGACGTCATCCCGGGCTTGACCCGGGATCTCATGATCAAGGGACATCTCTGCCTGTACGGAGGGTGTTCACGGACGATTTGGGAGATCCCGGGTCAAGCCCGGGATGACGGGGCGCGTTGGGTGAGGGGC